>Ga0256406_1000756_pt1 | contig 56447 bp, 53 predicted proteins | sample RumenRJG_03DNA_FD_185986 | JGI IMG/M metagenome (GOLD analysis project Ga0256406, IMG submission 185986) | Bovine rumen microbial communities from Lethbridge, Alberta, Canada - RJG_03 | ecosystem: Host-associated > Mammals > Digestive system > Stomach > Rumen | place: Canada: Alberta | collected...
ATAATAGAAAGCCTTTGCCTTGATAGTATCGACACTGGCTGGGATGGTGATGCTGTTGGCTGAGGTCCAAAGATAGCTCTCCTCGCCTATGCTCTTCACCGCATATTCCTTGCCGTTATAAGTAACTGAGGCTGGAATGACCACTTCTGTGGCCTTCGTGTCGCCTTTCACGAGTTCTACTGTATTGCTACCGGTGACCTTATACTGGGTTCCGTCAACAGTGAACGTTGTCTGAGCCTGGACTGACGCCGACGCCAGGAGCAGACCAAAGAGTAAACTTACTTTCATACGCAATCTATTTTACAGTTAATACTTATTATTCCGTGGCAAAAGTAGCACAATTCTTTGGATTAGCAAAGTTTTCGCTCGTTTAAATGAGTTTTCCATGCTGTTATGAAAAGAAGACGAGGACAATCCTCGTCCATTAGAGGTACGCAAAAACAGGAGTCAGCAGCCCTACCTGCGGCAAAAACAAGACACTGTTGTACACAAATATAGGAACATGTCGGCTCACTCTTCGCCAACGTGCAACCGCACAAGTTCTATCTTTGTTCTCGTATTCTTGATAATCTTAAACTCAAACTTGCCCACTTTCACCACCTCATTAAGTTTGGGGAAACTCTGATAATAATAGAGGATGAGTCCGCCCACAGTCATATAATCCTCGCTGTCAGGCAAGTCGAGTCCGAACATCTCGTTCACCTTGTCAATCTCCAAACGGGCTGAGAGGATATAGTCGCCATTGTCAGTACGCCGGGCCACATAATTAGAGCTGTCGTGCTCATCCTCAATATCGCCAAAAATCTCTTCCACAATATCCTCTAAAGACACAATACCACTGGTGCCTCCGAACTCATCCACTACCACCCCAATACTCTTCTTTTGCTGCAGGAAGATGCTCATCAACTTCTGGGCGGCCATGGTCTCGGGGACAAAAGGCATAGTGCGGATGGCATCCTTCCAATGCTCCGGATTGCGAAACATCTCAGAACTGTGTATGTAGCCCACAATGTCGTCAATGTCGCCTCTATAGACAATGATTTTGGAGTTGCCGCTCTCGATGAACTTCTGCTTCAGTGCGTCCAACGTGCAGGTATCCATATCAACAGCGTTAATCTCCGTACGTGGCACCATACAGTCGCGCACCTTAGTGTCGGGAAAGTCAAGTGCATTCTGAAATATCTTCACCTCATCATTCACCTCACCTTCATTCTCGGCATTGTCGATACTTGATTGCACGAGGTAGTCGAGATCTATCTTTGAGAAGCCCTCGTCGTCCTCCTCGTCTTCCATCTTTACGCCAAATAGCCGGAGCAGTCCTTTTGAAAGGAATGTGCATAGACGGCTAATGGGCCATAGCACCACATAAAAGAGCCAAGCTGGAAGCGCAAAGAGGCTGAGCAGCTGATTGGGATTACTCTTGAAAAGCGTCTTCGGAAGAAATTCTCCCGTAAAAAGCATGATGAGCGTGGAGAGAATAGTGTCAGCAGGAACTGTGAATCCAGCCTCCTGTCCGCGGAATATGGTGTTGTCGAAGAAGCGAGCTATCAGTATGCCATAGACAACAAGAACTATATTGTTACCCACAAGCATGGTACTGACAAAGCCGTTTGGATGACGATAGAAAACAGAGAGAAGACGTTGAGAGAAACCATTCTTTTCTCTATCCATTTCGGCCAGCATTCTATTACTCGACACGAAGGCAATCTCCATGCCTGAGAAGAAAGCTGAAAGCAACATCGTTATAAGAATACCGATGATTAATGATATCTCTGAGTCACCCACCTTATTTATATATTTAATGTGTCAACGGGATGCCACCAGTACGTCGTTGCGGGACGGTCTGTTGGCGCAGCTTGGCTTTTGTTGTATCAGGAGCTGAAGCCAGACTGTCGTTGCCGCCACCGAGATCATTCTGCTCGAAGGAGCCACGGGTATTGGTCACAACATATTTAGTCATGCGCTCGTCACTGCGGAAATAACTACCCTGAAGTGTACGTTCCGGGGTGACTAAACGCGAGAATGTATAGGAATAGAGCTCATGCTTCGACTCATCCCAGAACAACTCCTCGCTGGAGAAGCTCAGACCCGTCTTCGTATGAATCCTTACCCTGCCACGCAACTTCCAAAGGTGAAGATTATCAAAATGCCATGCCGAGTCGCACTGGATATAAGAATTGATATGAAAGCTCTCATCGAACTGCGTGAGGAGCACTCCCTTGGGGAACACTGAGCGTGGATTGCCTGATGTACTGTAAAGCTGCCATTCCTCGGTCACAATGCGGTACTTGATTACACCGGAGTCGGAGATGAGATTGTTCACACCATAGCTGACCATATCAGGCAGAGAGTCCCGCTCATACACAGCTGGGGCTGTATGCTCGACTTCCTCACCGCATGACACAGAAAAGAGCGCAATAAGAAAGAAGAATATAACGAGTGAGACCTTCCGCATAGCACTAACAGCGAATCTTACTGCATCTTCCACTTCGAGAACCATTCCTCATTGAAGGTCAGTCCCACGTTGATACGGAAGGTATTCTCTCTAATCAAGCCACTGGCACTATTCCGCACCCATTGACCGGATATATTGAGAATAGAACGGTTATTATAACCATTGACGATAGGAATACCGAAGCCTGCACTCACGCTCAGCTCTTTAGGGCCGTTCTTACCATTAATCTTCAGATAGTCGGTAGCATAAGAGGCACCCACGCGATAACGGATGCGCTGGAAGAAATTGCGACTCCGCTCATCATTGACATATTCGCCTCCTAAAGTCACCTTATGGCGATCGGAAAACATGTTCTTGGTAGCCGTATAACTCCCGTCGTTCCCTGTCTCGGCATAGACCGGCGTCACTACTGCCCCCCACTTCTGAAGATTATAATCTGCTCCGAAACGTAGTTTCCCGGCATAATTCCACATGAAGCCAGCACTAATCTCGGTTGGCAGTTCGTAAGCGTTACTGGCAACATATCGTGCTGTGTCGGCAACCCCGGTCTGCGAGTTCCGGTTTATCACTAAGCAAGTGGGATCGCTTCCCAACTTATGCCCGGGACTGAAGGTGGCACCTACGGTAATCGCATTACGCCGAGACATCTGAGCAGTGTACTGCGCACCAAAAGTGAGCCGATAGTTATTTATATTAGAGGTGTAATACTTCGACACTGTATTCACGGTGCTCTCACTGTAACTATTCACAACAGAATGAGTGATATTCCCCCAAATGTAAGCAGCATTGAAACCTATTGAGAAACCCTTAAAGGGCTCAAAGCCCAGTCCCAAATAAGTCTCATGAAGACCGCCGCTACCGCTATAAATGTTGGTAGCAGTTGTAACATCGTCATACTTATCACTGCCAACATTAAATGTCCTCGAATAGTCATAGCCTACATTCGTGAACGGGATAATACCAAGACTTATTCCCAAATGACGCGCCAAACGGAAACCGGCAACGGCATACTCGAAGTCTGCATTGTTGGCATTCTTCTTCACGCCTTCCTCCGAAAAGTTAGTCATCTGAAGCGAAAAACCTGCATCAAAGATGAAGGTAGCTGAATCTATGGCTGAATAAGAAGCAGGATTGAGATAGTTCACTTGGTTGTGCATACGAAATCCTACACCAAGACCATTCATTCCACGATTAAAGCCCGTGGAGCGTTCTGAAAGAAGGCCAAGCCCATATTGGCTGTAAGGAGAATTGGTTCCGCTTTGAGCGCTCGCTGCTATCGGCAGCAGGGCAAAGAGGGAGACGAAGAGTATCTTTCTCATTGTCGTTTTGATAACTGTAACATAAGTGTGGGAAGCCTACGCAAGCAAGCAGCTCAGCTCCCAAGTCGAATCATGGTGCAAAAATATCGAAAATAATCGAGACAAAAGCACGTTAAGTGGGAAATTAAAGTTATTTTTGCATCGTGAAAGCTTTTAAGCACTATTTCAAGGCCCTTTGGGTATTCATTTTCGCTTATCTTGCGACTGGAGTTCAAGCTCAGATTATGACCCCGCAGCCCACTACAGGACAACTGATGACGCCGGATGCTCTTAATGCGCCCGCATCTCAAATGTTGCCCCGCATGGACTCTGTTGACGTGAGTCTCATCACTTGTGGCCCCGGCACTGAAGTGTATTCACTCTACGGTCATACGGCATTGCGAGTTACTGACCGTACTACCGGGGAAGACATGATTGTGAACTGGGGCATCTTCGATACCCGTAAAAGCTATTTCGTCATTCGATTCATCTTTGGTCTCACCGACTATCAGATTGCCGTCGAGCCATTCAACGAATTCTTCATCCAATATGCTGCAACAGGCCGATGGATGAAGCAGCAGATACTAAATCTCTCAAGAAAGGAAAAGTGGGACATCATTCGAGCCATAAACCGCAACAATCTTCCTCAGAACCGTGTCTACCGCTACAATTACTTCTACGACAATTGTACGACAAGAGCCCGCGACATGATAGAATCGCATATAGACGGGAAGATAGAATATGGAAAGAGCAATAAGATTACATGCAGTTACCGAGAGATGACTCACCAATGGAACGAACAATCCAGGTGGGCCCGCTTCGGCAATGACATGCTTCTCGGATTGAAGGCTGACTGTAAGACTGATTTCAGGCAACAGCAATTCCTGCCCGATAGTCTGCGTGCTGACTTCGACAATGCGGTGGTCATCGGACCAGGAGGAATCCAGCATCCACTGGTGGAGCAATCGACGATGCTTTTCGACCCGACGCTATCGCAAACCCAAGATTTTGGACAGGCAGCATCGGCGAGTTTTCCGCTCTCACCTATCCAATGCTCATTGTTGTTATTAGGTATTACCCTCATTATTTGCCTCCTGGAACTGAAGTTCGGGCACCAATTATGGGGATATGATGCCATTCTGCTCACAGTTGACAGCGCTGCGGCGATAATTCTGCTCGCCATGGTCTTCTCACAGCATCCAACAGTGAGCCTCAATCTTCAGATACTCCTCTGTAATCCCCTGACCATCATTTTCATGTGGCCGGCTCTCGCAAGAGAAAAGCACGGGGAGAGTCATTTCTATTGGAAGGCTTTGCTGATTTGCATCCTCCTCTTCTACATCGGTAATACGGTGCAGCATTACGCCGAGGGTATGAACATTGTAGCCTCCTGCTTCCTTCTCAGAGCATTGGCAAATCTAAGGATCGGCAGTCAGAATAAAGTAAAGAAAGTATGAACAGATATCTGCCTTTATTGATTCTCGTAGCCATGTGCAGTCAGCACATGGGAGCACAGACGCTCTCGGGTGCACCAAAGCTGGTTGTCAATATCACTATCGACCAGCTTAGGAATGACTATATGGAGCATTTTGCTCCACTCTATGGCAACAATGGCTTCAAGAAGCTGCTATCTGAAGGGTGTGTCTACGAGTCGGCCAACTACCCCTTTACTAACGTCGACCGTTCCTCGGCCATCGCCTCAATAGCCACAGGTACTACACCTTATTATAATAATATAGTATCCCAGCAATGGCTTGACCGCAGCACGTTGCGCCCTGTTTACTGCGTTGACGACTCGAAATATGTCAGTTCACCTCAACGCATGGCAACATCGACGATAAGCGATGAGATGAAGGTATCGTCGGGAGGGGCCGCAATCGTCTTCGCCATTGCAGCAGAACGCGACGCTGCTATTCTTTCAGCCGGTCATGCTGCTGACGGTGCATTCTGGATAGACCCGCATACCGGGAACTGGACGGCATCACCCTATTTTTCCCAAGGCATCCGCAAGTGGCTCAGCGACTACCGTTCGGCCAATCCAAAGCCTACTTTCAATAATAAAGAGGTCAGCAATGATGCCATTGCCACGATGGCGCTCAACTGCGCAAAAGAGAAGGCAATGGGCAGAGATGAAATCACTGACTACCTGGCCATTACACTGTCGGCAAAGGCAAGCGACCCAGGCAACTGGCGCACCGACATGGAGAAAGTCTATCGCGGTCTCGACCACACGCTTGCCACTATCATCAATGCACTGCAGCAGACAGTCGGTAAAGACAATGTGCTCTTTGTCCTCACCAGCACTGGATATACGCAAAATGAGCCTGTCGACTACGCCAAATACCGCATTCCTACAGGCACTTTCTATATCAACCGTACAGCCAACTTGCTGAACATCTATTTGGGAGCCATCTATGGGCAGGGGCGTTATGTGGCAACCTGCTTCCACAATGAGATATACCTCGATCGTAAACTCATTGAGGACAAGCGTATCTCCTTTGAGGACGTCATCTCACGTTCCAAGGACTTCTTAGTCCAGATTTCCGGAGTGCGCGGTGTAATGCAGAGTCCGTACAGCCCTTCCATCAGTGGTGACCTCATCATAGAAGTCGCTCCAGGATGGCAGCTGCTCAACGAGGATAATCAAGAAACCTTCACGGCAAGAGCAGCCTTTGTACCTTTCCCCATTATATTTTATGGCGCAGGCTTCAAGCCTCAACGCATCACCACCAGCGTTACCGTCGACAGGATTGCGCCCACAATAGCAAAAGCCATCCAAATAAGGGCACCTAATGCCTGCAAAGCAGCACCTCTTCAATAAGCAGGTGCCAACATTACCTTTCACTTGCCGCATGCAGCCAACACTCCGCTACGCAAACCTCAGTCAAGGCGGAAGAAATAAGGAAGTAATGCCGGTAAAGGAAGCCTTATCGGTAAATAGTAGACTAAAGATGCCGATAGGCAGAAATTAATTAGTAACTTTGCAAAGTATTAGCAGATAAGCAATAAACATCAGCAACAATGAATTTGAATAAACTATTAAAGGCCCTCTTTGGCGACAAGTCGAGTCGTGATATGAAACTTATCCAGCCCATTGTCGAGAAAGTAAAGGCCGCCTATGAGGAAATCGATAAACTCAGCAACGACGAACTTCGTGCCAAGACCAAGGAGATACAGAAGTACGTCCAGGATTCAGCAAAAGAGCAGAAGACTCAGATTGAAGAGCTAAAAGCTAAGATTGAAGAGACTCCTATCGACGAGCGCGAGGACATCTTCAACCAGATAGACAAGCTTGAGAAAGAAGTGCTCGACATCTACGAGAAGGCGCTCAACGATGTCCTCCCCGTGGCTTTCAGTATCGTAAAGAGTACTGCGAGAAGGTTTGCCGAAAACGAGGAGACCGTAGTAACAGCTACCGACTTCGATCGCGAGCTGGCAGCCGATCCCTCTAAAGACTTCATCACGATTGACGGCGACAAGGCCATCTACCACAACCACTGGACAGCCGGTGGCAATGACCAAAAGTGGGAGATGGTGCACTACGACGTGCAGCTTTTCGGTGGTATAGCACTCCACCAGGGCAAGATTGCAGAAATGGCTACGGGTGAAGGTAAGACGCTTGTTGCAACTCTGCCTGTATTCCTCAATGCACTCACGGGCAACGGAGTCCACATGGTGACGGTGAACGACTATCTGGCCAAACGTGACTCAGAGTGGATGGGGCCTCTCTACGAATTCAACGGCCTTTCGGTCGACTGCATCGACAAGCACCAGCCCAACTCCGAGGCACGCCGGAGAGCCTACCAGGCCGACATTACTTTCGGTACAAACAATGAGTTTGGCTTCGACTATTTGCGCGATAACATGGCTCTTTCACCTTCCGACCTTGTGCAGCGTGGCCACAACTATGCCATTGTGGATGAGGTCGACTCTGTGCTGATTGACGATGCCCGTACTCCGCTGATTATCTCTGGTCCGGTTCCTAAAGGCGACGACCAGATGTATGAGCAGTTCCAGCCCCTCGTGGAGCGCCTTGTGGACGTTCAGCGCAAGCTCGCTACACAATATCTTGCAGAAGCCAAGCAGCTCATCAATGAAGGCCAAAAGAACAACGACGCTAAAAAGACGGAGGAAGGTTTCCTTGCCCTCTACCGCTCCTATAAGGCCCTGCCTAAGAACAAGCCGCTTATCAAGTATCTCTCCGAAGAGGGCATCAAATCCGGAATGCTCAAGACGGAAGACTACTACATGCAGAACAACAACCGTGAGATGCCTAAAGCCGTAGAGCCACTCTACTTCGTCGTTGACGAGAAGCTAAACAGCGTAGACCTCACGGATAAAGGCTTCGACTGGCTGGCCAAGCAAGTGAACGACAGAGACCTCTTCGTGCTTCCTGACATCACGTCGCAGTTGTCGGCACTTGAAAACGAGAAAGACCTCTCCGACCAGGAGCGTATCGATAAGAAAGATGAACTGCTCGCCCATTATGGAGTGCAGAGTGAGCGTGTCCACACTTTACAGCAGTTGCTCAAAGCCTACACCATGTTCAACAAGGATGACGAATATGTGGTCATGGACGGAGAGGTGAAGATTGTGGATGAGCAGACGGGCCGTATTATGGAAGGACGCCGCTGGAGCGACGGACTCCATCAGGCAATAGAAGCCAAAGAGCACGTGAAGGTGGAGGCTGCCACACAGACCTTTGCCACTATCACCCTGCAGAACTACTTTAGAATGTACCACAAGCTCTCGGGTATGACCGGTACGGCAAGCACTGAGGCTGGCGAGTTCTGGGACATCTATAAGCTTGACGTGGTTGAAATTCCCACCAACAGACCCGTAATCCGCAAGGACCTCGACGACAGAGTTTACAAGACTGCACGCGAGAAGTATGCTGCTGTTATCGAAGAGATCGAAGAGATGCGCGTAAGCGGAAGACCATGCCTTGTGGGTACCACCTCCGTGGAAATCAGTGAGCTCCTCAGCAAGATGCTCGACATGCGCCGTATTCCCCACCAGGTGCTCAATGCAAAACTACATCAGCGTGAGGCTATGATTGTGGCCGAAGCCGGAAAGAGCTCTATGGGCACTGTCTTCCTGACTTCCGACGGCACGGCATTCACCGACAAGCCCTCCGCTGTAAGCCACCAGAAGCAGCTCATCGAAGCTGCCAACGAGGGAAAGAAGGGCGCTGTCAAAGAATTGGCCGGCAAAGATGCCGAGCAGCTCATCAACACGGAACAGCGGTTGCTGGGAGCTGTGACCATCGCTACCAACATGGCCGGCCGTGGTACCGATATCAAGCTGACACCTGAAGTAAAGGCTGCTGGCGGACTTGCCATCATCGGTACTGAGCGTCATGAAAGCCGACGCGTCGACCGTCAGCTTCGTGGACGTGCCGGACGTCAAGGCGACCCGGGCTCGAGCGTCTTCTACGTATCCCTAGAAGACAAGCTGATGCGTCTGTTCGGCTCTGAGCGCATCTCGAAGATTATGGACCACATGGGCTTCGAAGATGGGGAGCGCATTGAGCATCCCATGATTAGCAAGAGCATAGAGCGCGCACAGAAGAAAGTCGAGGAGAACAACTTCGGTATACGTAAGCACCTGCTCGAATACGACGACGTGATGAACAAGCAGCGTACGGTCATCTATGAGAAGCGCCGCCATGCTCTTATGGGCGAGCGCATCGGTATGGACATCACCAACATCATCTGGGACCGCATCGTCAGCATCATCGAGAAATATGATTATCAGGGAGTAACCGAGCAGTTCCTCAAAGTACTGGCCATGGAAGTACCCTTCACCGAGGAAGAATTCGAGAATGGCAACAAGCCTGAACTCGAAGAGCGGGCCTTCCAGGATGCTATGGCTTCGTTCAAGAGGAAGACCGACCGCATCCAGAGCGTGGCCTGGCCTGTCATCAAAGAGGTGCAGGAGAACCAGGGCGACCGATATGAGCGCATCATGGTGCCTATCACCGACGGAAAGCGCGTGTACAAAATTCCATGCAACCTCAAGGAAGCCTACGATACAGAAGGGAAGAGCGTAGTGAAGCAGTTCGAGAAAGTCATCATGCTTCACATCATTGATGACGACTGGAAGGAGAACCTCCGCCAACTCGACGATCTGCGCCACAGCGTCCAGAATGCCTCCTACGAACAGAAAGACCCGCTGCTGGTCTTCAAGCTCGAGAGTGCCAAGGTATGGGACTCGATGATCGACAACATGAACGATCGCATTACAAGCATTCTCATGCGCGGCCAGATTCCCGAGATGCAGCAGGAAGAAGTGCACGAAGCTGCACCCGAAGAGCATGCCCGCCGCTACAATGAGCAAAAGACCGACCTTGACGAGCAACAGCAGGCTCAGCGCCAGGCTGCCAATGCCGACACACGCGACAACCGGCAGCAGACACATACGCCCATCATCAAGGATAAGATGCCAAGACCCAACGACCCTTGTCCATGCGGCAGTGGTAAGAAGTTCAAGAACTGCCACGGAAGAGGTCTGAGATAATTCACCTTTAAGGCAGGCAGCCCCAATCCAAGAGGCTGCCTGCTTTTGTATTTACCCCAAATAAGAAGCATTCACATGGAGATTACCGTCAACTCACTTGTCAAGAAGTTCGGCGAGAAGATTGCCGTCGACATACCCCAACTCAACATCGGGAACGGAGAGATTATCGGCCTCGTTGGCAACAATGGAGCCGGCAAGACAACTCTTTTTCTGTTAATGCTCGACCTGCTCAAAGCCAGTGCAGGCAGCGTCGGTTTCAAGACCAGGGAGGGACTGAACATTCATCCTACAGAATCGGAAGAATGGAAAGACTACACCGGAGCCTACATCCATGAAGGCTTTCTTATCGGCTTCCTTACCCCCGAGGAATATTTCCACTTCATCGCCAGGGTGAATGGCATCAGCGATGAAGAGATGAGAAAACGGCTCGAGCTACTTGCTCCCCTCATGATGGGCGAGATTCTGGAACAGAACAAGCTTATCCGTGAATTCTCTGCAGGCAACAAGCAAAAGATTGGCATCATCGGGGCCATGCTGAATACTCCAGACCTTCTGATTCTCGACGAGCCCTTCAACTTCCTCGACCCCTCCGGACAGAACGTACTCAAGAAAGTGCTCACCGACTATCATAATACCACAAACGCCACCATTCTCATCAGTAGCCATAACTTACAGTATACGGTCGACATCTCTACCAGAATCATTCTCCTCGAACATGGCAACGTCATCAAAGACCTGCCCAACAATGAAGGAAGTGCAGCTCAAGAGTTGAACGATTATTTCAGCGTATGAGTTCTCTTCTAATCCTCATCACGAAGAACAGCGACAGCAGCAGACCGGTCTCAGCCAAATAAACAGCCACCAACTGCCAGATATTCAGCTCTATGCCACTAATGCTGGCTCCCGGCAAAGAACTGATGAACTGGAAGCACCGCCCCATAGCAGCAGTCGTCCACCCCATGAGCCATGCCACTCCTGACTGAATCATGGAAAGTGGCTGGCATATCCAGAACAGCAGAGTGAGATGCAAGATGAGCCAGGCTCCGGGGATAGCTATCACGTTGGCTATAAGGAAATAACAAGGGAACCGACCGAAATAGAAGGCCGCCAAAGGTGCAACGGCCAGTTGGGAGGCAATGGAGGTAGCAGCGAGCCCCTCTGCCCACCGGAGCAGCTTGTTGGAAGGCCGACTGCTCCCCATCAAAAGGCAAAGAGGATGGAAGAGCAGCATGATGCCGGCCACAGCCATGAACGACATTTGAAAACTCACATCCCACAGATAGGCCGGACGAACAAGAAGCATGAAGAAAGCAGCCACAGCTAAACTGTTGAGCGAGATTCCGTTGCGCCCTAATACGCAGCAGAAGCTATAAATGCTAATCATCACCGCCGAGCGCACCATGCTCGCCGAGAGTCCGGCCAGGAAGACAAAAGCCCACACGGCGAGCAGCAAAATCAGTTGGGTGAGCATCCAACGGCGACGCCCCACGAGAAAGGTTATCATCGTATAGAGTATGGCGAGATGAAGCCCCGAAATAGCGAGAATATGCGAGCTGCCACTCTCGGCATACTCGTCTTGCGTTGCCTTGGTTATCATGCTTCTGTCTCCAAGTGTCATGGCGGCCACCACGGCGAAGTCCTGCCCCCGAAGTCCACGATTCCGATACTGCCGAAGCAGTCGTTCCCGCAAAAGCGAGCTCTTCAGTCGGACACGATGCATCAACGACAACTCCGCATAACTTGCTGGCTGCAATGCCCAGTTGCGGTAATAGATGAAGGTCCGGGCTGCATATCCGTGACAGTACATCCAGCGCCGATAATCAAAATTCGAGCTGTCAGCTTTAGGCGCGGGCCGTTCCATCACTGAACAGGCCAACAGTGAGGCACCCAAATGCAGCTGCCGATAACGCCCTGTCACCGTGTCGCAGAGCAGTGAGGCCCGCACCTTCTTCTGTGCCAAGTTGCCCGTGGTGACCAGCATGTCGAACATCATCACCCGCCCCCGCTGCTTCGGTTCCGAGGTTATGACAGCCTTGTAGACCTGTGCAGCCAACGGCAACGGTTGATCACTCTCAGCCCGCTGAAAGGCGCCATCGGCAGCACCCACCAACAGACAGCCAAGAAGCACCATGAGGTTCTTGACCCTACAAGAAGGCAGAAAGTAATGGGAGACAAGTAATAGAAAGCATGCAAGAAGCCAGCACCAAAAATCTATGCGCCCACACAACGCATCTCCGAAAAGAATGCCACCCATGAGGAACAACACGGCCCACACCATGGGATAGAGTTGAAGATAACCGCTTCTAAGCCTTACTATCATTCATAATCGTCGATGACGCTGTTCGTGAAATCCATCATGGGCTTTGCCGTAAGAAGCATTCTGACGGCTTTGGGAATCCAGGCCTCTCCCTCGAAGAAGTCATCGTCCACCCTATGCCAACAAGCATAGTCCTTCATTCTGAGATAGTCGATGAACTCATAGTCGCGGGGAAAGTCCTTAGGAGCCGTTTTGAGATGACTGATGCCGAATCCCTTATCGCTCAGACTCTCGTCTTCAGCCCATTTTCCCTCACCGGCATAACCGAAGTTGTGCACAAACGCGCCATTCTCCACACAACGGCGCCACTCATCAATGTTGCCCATAATCTCGTTCCTGCACGAGGTGAGGATATTGGTAGGAAGCCAATAAGCACCGGCCGAGATGAGGCACTGCCCGGGCTGCACATGAATGTAGTATCCGGCATGAAGCGACTTCTTGCCTTTGGCACAAACGTAAGCACCAAAATGACGCTTGTAGGGCGACTTGTCGGGTGAGAACCTCACGTCGCGGTAGAATCGGTAGCAGGCATCCTTTGGCTTCAGATGAACCACCGAAGGGTCCTGAATGCCAATTGCTGCAATGAAGCGGGCGATGTCGGCCTCAAAATCCTTCTTGCACCAATCATATTCAGCCTTATGCTCCTGAAACCACGTCCGGTTATTGTTAGCAGCAATACCCGAGAGGAAGCCTAAGATTCGCTTTACGTCCATGTGTCAATGAATAAGCTTGGAGTCTTTGATTAATTTAGGGCAGATGGCCTCGAAAGGACATTCCTCACACTTCGGCGCGCTACTCTTACAGATATATCGTCCGTGCAGCAACAGCCAATGATGAGCGTCGGCACGGTCGGCCTCGGGAATATTCCTCATCAGCTCCTTCTCCACCTTTAGCGGAGTGTCGGCCTTTGCGGAGACAAGACCGAGACGATGGCTCACGCGATAGACATGCGTATCAACAGCAATACGCGCCTTACCGAACCACACAGCCTCAACGACATTCGCCGTCTTGCGCCCCACTCCTGGCAGCTTCTGCAGCTCCACGCTGTCATCGGGCACCTCGCCGTCATAATCGTCGACCAGCTTACGGGCCATATCGACCACATGGCGCGCCTTACTGTTGGGATAGCTCACACTTTTGATGTAGTCCAGCACATCGTCATAGCCCGCCGCCGCCATGGCCTTGGCGTCGGGATAGCGGGCAAACAATGCCGGTGTGACAGCATTGATGCGCTTGTCGGTGCACTGAGCCGAAAGAAGGGTAGCCACAAGCAACTGGAAAGCACTACCGAAGGCCAGTTCCGTGGTTACATGTGGCTGCCTCTCCCGAAAGTAATTCAGTAGGAAATGATATCGTTCCTTCCTTGTCACTTCTTCCGTGCCTCTTCCTTCGAGGCTGCATTGGCCATGGGCTTGTAAGCCTTGTTCAGACCGGCTATCACCTCATTGGTGATGTCGAAGGCCTTATCGGCATAGAGCAGATTGTCGCCGGCCTTGCTCAGAATGAGGGAGAACTTCTTATCCTTATTATATACTCTGAGGAAGTTCTGAATCGAATCGCGCAAAGCCACGTTATATTTGTCGGTCTCAGCCTGGAACTCCGAGCTGAGGCGCTGGTTGAGTGCCTGCAAATCCTGAGCCTGGCGCTGCAGTCCGGCCTGGATGGCCTGAGCCTGATCCTGCGTATAGGCGTTCTGGCGCAGCTTCTGCTGGAAGTTGTCGCCGGCAGCCTGGAGGTCCTGCTGCTTCTTGGCCAGCGTGTTCTGGATGTTCTGTCCCTTCTTCTGGAGGATCAGCGAATAATCCTTGCAGAATTTATACTGGCTCATAATGCTGTCAACTTCCACGTAAGCAATTTTCAACTCCTTCGGAGCTGTCTGGTTCTCGGCAGCCGTAGGTGCCTGATTCTGCTTGTTGCACGAACCCATGGCTACAACAGCCAATGCAGCCAAGGCCAGAGTGTTGATGTTCTTGTTCATTACATTTATCTTTTAGAATTCTAACTTTTTCCTCTCGCGCTCCTCTCTGTCCTGGTCAATAACACAGTGGATGCCCTGCTTCTTCAAGGCCTCATTGTCCTTCACATGCTGTGAGGCGAAGCGCCCATCCTTGATGAAGACGATCTTCACACAGAGCAAAAGCATTGCGATAGCAATTATTAACACTGATAAGATAAGGATTCCTGTCATTTTTAGTATTTTTGCAAGTGGCTTAGGGGGGCGGCACACCGCCCTGCGCCTTATACAAGGCAAAGGTAATACAAATAGGGAAGATGACAAAATAATTTGCTGTTTTTTTCTTTGCCCCCTAACGTGACAGAGCGCATATATCAATCAACATCAATAGTATTATATGGAACAGAAACAACTCAAGCCCGCTCGCGTGTTCGAGCAGTTTGCCAAGATTAACCAGATTCCCCGCCGCTCCAAGCATGAGGAGCACATGATTGAATACCTGCGTAAGTTCGGCGAAAGCCACCATCTCGACACCCAAGTCGACGAAACCGGCAACGTGATTATCCGCAAGCCGGCTACGCCTGGCTATGAGAACCGCGCCACCACCGTGCTGCAGAGCCACATGGACATGGTGTGCGACAAGCTGGTCGACGTGGATTTCGACTTCTCGAAGGATGCCATCCAGACCTATGTTGAAGGCGACTGGATGCATGCTAAGGGCACCACGCTCGGGGCCGACGACGGTATAGGCGATGCCATAGAGCTGGCCATCCTCGATTCCGACGACATCGAGCACGGCCCCATCGAGTGCGTGTTCACCCGCGATGAGGAGACCGGACTGACCGGAGCCTTCGGCATGAAGCCGGGCTTCATGACGGGCAACTATCTCATCAATCTTGACTCTGAGGAAGAGGGGCAGATATTCATTTCGTGTGCCGGTGGCATCAACACAGCCGCCACCTTCAGCTTCGAGCGCGAAGAAGCACCGGCCGGTTACTTCTTCATGGAAGCTACGCTGAAAGGCCTCAACGGCGGCCACAGCGGCGACGACATCAACAAGAAGCGCGCCAACGCCATAAAGGTGCTCGGTCGATTCCTCTACACGGAATCCGAGAAGATGCCGCTGCGCCTGGCACAGTGGAACTCCGGCAAGATGCACAATGCCATCCCAAGAGACGGCAAGGTGGTGTTCGCTGTCCCGGCCGACAAGAAGGAAGAGGTGAAGGCCGACTGGAATCAGTTCACCACCGATGTGGAAGACGAGTTCCACGTCACCGACACCAACATGCAGTGGAGCCTGCTGAGCACGGAAGCACAGAAGGTGCTGCCCGAAGCCGTGAGCCGTAATCTCATCAGAGCCATTCAGGCTGTCGACAATGGTGTGCTGGCTATGTGCCAGGATGAGGCTCTGGCCTGGATGGTGGAGACTTCAAGCAACGTGGCCAGCATCCAAAGTTCGGAAAAGGCCGTTGAAGTGGTGACAAGCCAGCGTTCCAACGTGATGAGCAACCTCACCAACATGGCCAACTCGGTGAAGGCCACATTCCTGTTGGCTGGGGCCGAAGTGAAACAAGGCGACGCCTACCCGGCCTGGAAGATGAACCCCGGCAGCAAGCTCGTGAAGATTACGGTGGATGCCTACAAAAAGCTCTTCCACAAAGACCCGCAGGTGCTTGGCATCCACGCCGGTCTGGAATGCGGACTATTCTCAGAGAAGTATCCTCACCTCGACATGGTGAGCTTCGGGCCTACGCTGCGCAATGTGCACACCCCCGATGAATGTCTCTACATCCCCACAGTGCAGATGGTATGGGACCACTTGCTCGAAATATTGAAGAATATCCCCGAGAAGTGAACTTATGCGAAAAGCAATGAAGCCCCGCACGCTCGTCCTCGCTGCCGCCGCCATGATGCTGGCTGCCTGCAGCGAGGAGCATAGGGCCAAGAGCCTGGCCGACAGCTTTCTCGACGACCATCTGAAAAGTGGACAATACAGCATCGTAAACTATTCGAAGCTCGACTCCACTTACTTCGTCACCGACAGCACTGCCGCAGCCCTGGCTGCCAGCGTGAACGCCTCGGGCAGGTTCTCACCCTTCGTCTACGACAAGTCGAAACTCACAAAGAAGCTGCTCTTTATGAAGATTCGTTACGTGACGGGCAAGGACACGCTCAAGCAGACATTCTACTTCGATGACACACTCCATCATATCGTCACACTGAAGAACAACTGATTGATGACAAAGAGCCGGCCAAGCCAGGGCTGCCGACAGGATTTCCAGTCGACTCCCGTTTGACTGATTGACTCAACTTCACGTGCGGGGCAAACTGCGATTGTACAGTTTGTCCCGCACGTACTGTTTTCGCCATCTTGCATTGTGGCATCAACGCCTGCAAAAGTGGCTATAGAATCCACAGCCCACCTCTCCTGTCTCAACCCCCTTGTTGCATCGATTCCATTGACTATCAGCTATTTTCAAGAGAGCCTTTGGAGTATATAGATAATTACTATGGGCACAGCCCCACGGTAGGCTCGGACTATTACATAAGGAGACTCTGATTGCGGAAATCAGGGAAGAGCCCTTTTAGTGATGGGGAATGGTCCAATGCCGTAACGGTCATTGAGGGGCAATCCTCTGGTCACTGTGGGGTAAAGACTATGGTTCTTGAGGGGTAAAATCTTGGTTGGCTATATGGTAATGCTATAGAAAAAGATCGTTCGCTACGCAGCGAATGATAAAAAGCTACGCAGCGAACGATCGTTTACCAGTCAGCAAATCACGTGTTAAGTCAGCGTGAAAGAGCTTAAAAGAAGACAGAGCCCATAACCCTTAGGGTGACGCAAGGATATGGATTCCAATGGATTAGAGCGGGCAACCAAAGTCGGGCTCCTCAGCATACTGGCTGAGCACCCGCCCCATGCGCATGAGCCCCTCACGGAGCGTGGAACGCGGACAGGCCAGATTCAGTCGAAGATAGCCCTCACCGGCCTTCTTGCCATAGAGCGTGCCACTGCTGACAAAGAGGTGACCCTCATGCAGCAACAGTTCCGTGGCCTCGACCGATGTGAGTTCGAAACCCATGATGTCGAGCCAGGCCAGATAGGTGCCTTCCATACGGATAACCTGCACCTGAGGCAGTTCGTCACGGACGAAGTCCTTGAGGTACTGATAGTTGCCCCATATATAGTCGTTGAGTGCCTCTATCCAGTCGGCGCACTCGTTATAAGCTGCCTGCAGGGCTACAATGCCGAAAGGATTGACATCGCAGACTTCGAAGATATTGATGACGCGGTTGATGCGCCTGCGCCACTCTTCGTTCTTGCAGATGATGTTGGCTATTTGCAGTCCGGCCGTGTTGAAACTCTTCGAGGGCGAGTTGAGGGTCACGCTGTTGTCGACATCCACAGTGGCAAAGGGCGTGAAATGATGACCGGGCATGACGATTTCACAATGAATCTCGTCGCTGATGACCTTCACACCGTGCTTACGGCATATTTCAGCCATTCGCCCGAGCTCCTCGTTGGTCCACACCCGACCACATGGGTTATGAGGGTTGCAGAGCACAAAGACGGTGGTCTTCTCGTCGGCGCACTTGCGCTCAAAGTCCTCAAAATCTATACGATAGGTGTCGCCTTCTCTCACGAGTTCGTTCTCGACAATCGTGCATCCCTGATTACGGATGGACGAGAAGAAGCAATTGTAGGCAGGAGTCTGCAGGAGCACCTGCTCACCAGGCAGGGTGAAGGCCTTGATGGCACAGCTTACCGCCGGCACCACACCCGAGGTGTAGAGTATCCAATCCTTCTCTATCTTCCAGTCGTGGCGCTCGCTGAACCATCTCATCACCGACTCGTAATAGCTGTCGGGCACCAGCGAATAACCGTAGACGGGGTGCTCCACCCTCCTTCGCAATGCTTCCTGAATCGGTGGTGCCACGGGAAAGTCCATGTCGGCCACCCACATGGGAATGATGTCATCGCCCTGCATCGAATCCCATTTATAGCTGTTGGTGTTGCGGCGGCCGACCACCTTGTCGAAATCGTATTTCATCGTCTTACGCTTGTCCATTCTGCTTCTTCCTGTCCTCTATCACACAGGCTCTGCCCTTGGCAAATTCAGTGTAGGTGACGCTTCCTATATGGTCGGCTACGATGTGGCCCGACACAGGATTCTTCACGTTGGTGATGGTGCCCCGAATTGAGGCGTCGATATGGGTACAATCCTCGAAGGCACGGTCGCAGGCAGCATCGAAGGTGCAGTCCTCCAGCACCACGTTGTCCATATAGCACAGGGGCTGCTCCCCACTGATATGGCAGCGCACCAGGCGTATGTTGCGGCTGTGCCACCCCAGGTACTCGCCGTCAAGGTCGGAATCGTAGACGGTCACGTTGTCGCACTCCCAGAAACTGTCCTTCGTGGTTATCTTGGCGTTGTGCACCTCGACATCCTTGCAATACTGGAACACATACTTGGCGTCGGACACGAGTCCGTCCACCCTCACATGATTACAAAACATGACGGGATAGGTGCCCTGGTGCAGGGTGACATTCTTTAGCCTGAGGTTCTCCACACGCCAGAAGGTCTCGTCGGCATCGTTAATGGTGACGTTCTCAAGCTCCAGGTCGCGCATCTCGCGGAAGAACTTCGGACCGTCGATGACGCAGTCCTTCATCACCATGTCGTTGCTGTACCAGATGGCAGAACGGCTCTCCGGCGCGAAATAGCACCCCGTGATGAGGCTATGGTCGACGTGCCACCAGGGGTACTTGCCATAGAACTTACTGTCACGGCATTCCAGATTCCGGCAGCATTTAATGGCCGACTCACCGTCGGTGACAGTAATATTTTCCAGGAGCACGTCGTGGGCCCCGAAGAGCGGACGCTCGCCTCCAAAACTTAAATCGTGAATTCTCTCCATAAAGTCTATATGCTGATAAATAGATGATTGTACCCAATATCGTACAAAAATTATGCCAAAAGCATCACACTGCAACCCAAAAGATAGAGCGCTCGGCAGACAGGGGACAAAAAAGCAGGAGCTTTTCTTTGTTAATCTCTTCGATTGTACTATCTTTGCAATGAACGTGAAACTGTCTGTTATCATACCCGTCTACAATACACCCTCCACACTCCGGCGGTGCGTGGAGAGTGTAGTCGCACAGTTGCCCGCTGATGCCGAGCTGCTGCTCGTCGACGACGGTTCCACCGACTGCTCGCCCTCGCTGTGCGACGAATTAGCCATGCGCTACCCCCAGGTGACAGCAGTGCACAAGGAGAACGGGGGATTGTCGGACGCACGCAACCGGGGCTTGACTCTGACGAGTGGGCAGTATGTCAGCTTTGTCGACTCTGACGACTATATTTCCGGAGCCCCCTATGCCCATGCCATTAGCTTGCTGGACAGCGACGGCGACATTGGCTTCGTGGAGTTTCCCGTTTATGTGCACTATGGTGCCAGCGATGCCCACATGCTCACGTTTGCTGACAACACGCTCACCTCGATGACCGACTACTGGCTGCACAGCAAGGCCTACACCCACTGCTATGCGTGGAACAAAGTCTACCGCCGGGAGCTCTTCCAGGGAGTGGGCTATGCCTATGGCAAGGCCTTCGAGGATGTCATCCTGATGCCTCAGCTGCTCAGCCGGTGCAAGAAGCTTGCCCTTTCGTCAGTAGGCTGCTATTACTATTGCTTCAACGAGCGGGGTATCACGGCCACGGCCTCGGCTCGCGAGCTCACCGACCTCCTCGAGGCCCACATCAGTGTGCTCAGGGATGGCCGGCTGCTGAGGGGCAAGGAACGGTCGGCTGAGGCTGCCAGCTACTATGCCCACGTGCTCAACATCCAGCTGGACATCTTCCATATCACGGGCAAAGTGAACAGCTGCTTCCCAATCCTGCCCTACTACAAGACTTTCAAACTGATGATGCTCCACTTGCTGGGGCTACAGATGCTCTGTAAGCTGCACACCTACGTATGTCACAACCACTTGTTAGCTTCATTGTAACCACCTACAACCTTCCGGTGGCTCTTCTGGAGGAATGCCTCAACAGTATCCTGGCCCTGTCGCTCACCAAGGACGAGAGAGAAATTATTCTTGTCGACGACGGTTCGGATACCCCTCCCATCAACCAGCTGCCCCAAAAAGGGGAGCTCATCTTCATTCGGCAGGACAATCAAGGACTCTCCGTGGCAAGGAATATTGGCATTGAAAGGGCTCAGGGCGAATATATCCAATTTGTCGACGGCGACGATTATCTCTTGACGGTTCCCTATGAGCATTGCCTGGACCTCGTCCGCCGGGACCGCCTCGACATGGTGCTTTTCCACGCCTCAGCTGGCAGTCACCATTCTGTATCAGTAACGGCTTCACGCCCGATGAGTGGAATCCAGTATATGGCCGAGCACAATGTGAGATCAGCAGTATGGGGCTGCATCTTCCGCCGACAGACATTGGGCGACCTGAGGTTCACACCCGGCATCTATCACGAGGATGAAGACTTCACCCCACAGCTTTTGCTTCGATGCGAGCGAATCGTTGACAGCCACGTAGCAGCCTACTTCTATCGGCAGCATGCCGCTTCGATTACCCATAGCACTGACGCCAAGGTTGTTGCCAAGCGATTCGAGGACACCCTTCGAGTAATCACTCATCTCCGAAACATAGCCATCCAGTTGCCCACAAGCAGTAGAATGGCACTGCAACGCCGTGTGGCCCAACTGACAATGGACTATCTGTACCAAATACTTGTAGGCACACGCAGTCGGCAGCGGTTGGAGGCAACCATCCATCTGCTAAGTGAAAGAGGATGCTATCCCCTACCCAATCGTCATTACACGCTCAAATACACACTGTTCCGCTCGCTTATCGCCTCGTCCTGGGGACGGCGCTTGCTTGTGGCGGGCATAAAGACTATAAAATGAAGATTCTGCTGATAGGCGAATATAGTAATGTGCACAACACCCTGGCCGAAGGTCTGAGAGCACTCGGTCACAAGGTAGTGGTGGCCAGCAACGGCGACTTTTGGAAGGACTATCCGCGCGACATCGACCTCCAACGCTCCCCAGGATTCGCAGGCTCCCTGAGCTTCGCCCTAAGACTGGCTGCAGCACTGCCCCGCATGCGAGGCTTCGATGTGGTGCAGCTCATCAACCCCATGTTCCTGGAATTGAAGGCTGAGAGAATCCTCCCCATCTATCGATATCTGCGACGAAACAACGGGAAGATAGTGATGGGCGCCTTTGGCATGGACTATTATTGGGTCCACGAGAACATCACAAGGAAGCCACTGAGATACAGCGACTTCAACATTGGCGACAGGCTCCGAACCGATGCCGACGCCATAAAGGAAAAGGCCGACTGGATCAATACACCCAAAGCACGGCTCAACCAAGTCATCGCCTCAGACTGCGATGCCATTGTTGCCGGACTTTATGAGTATTGGAAGTGCTACAAGCCGCTATTCCCCAAAAAGACGGTGTTTATTCCCTTCCCCATAAAGCCGAAGAAGTTGGAACGGCCCAAGAGCGATGGACAAAAGCAAACACTGGAAATATTCATTGGCATCAGCAAACACCGAAGCGCATACAAGGGCACCGACATCATGCTCAAGGCGGCTCGCACTATTCAAGCGAGACACCCCCAACAGGTGAAGCTCTGCGTGGCCGATGGTGTGCCCTTCGAGAAATACACGCAGATGATGAACCAAGCCGACGTGATACTCGACCAGCTTTACAGCTATACTCCTGCCATGAACGCACTCGAGGCCATGAGCCGCGGCATCGTGTGTGTGGGTGGAGGCGAACCCGAAAACTATGAAATATTGGGAGAGAAGGAGTTGAGGCCCATCATCAATGTAGAGCCCAACTACGAGAGTGTGGTAGAAGCTTTAGAGGCTCTCATCTCCAATATCGGGCAACTGCCGGAACTAAAGATGCAGAGCATTGAGTATGTCTGCCGCCACCACGACTACCTTAAAGTGGCACGGCAATATGAGCAACTTTACAATGGCCATCAAGAAAGTTTATAAATGTTCATCATGTGGCTATGAGGCCGAAATCTACGAGGGGCGCGGACTCTTTGGCCAGCACATTGTAGCAGTGAGCTGTCCGGACTGTCACACCATACAGAACTTAGTGGTAGGCGGTGTCATAGGTGATGTGGCACCCTCATACAATAGTGAGACCGGACGCCTCTGTCTGCTCTGCGGCAGCGCACGCATAAAGCGATGGGATATGCATACCTGTCCAAAATGTGGGGGACAGATGACCGACACGGGCAATGACGACTTTTGGACCTGAGCGATTTGTGACGCACAGACAGGCCGCAGACGAGAAAGGCCGCACTCCCTAAAAGAGAATGCGGCCGTCAGCCATTATTTCCTTTAAGATAGGATTAAGCCTCCTGGGGAGCCTCGGCAGCCTCACCGTCAGCAGGTGCTTCCTGTGCAGCTTCAGCAGCCTTTGCAGCCTCAGCCTCAGCCTTTGCTTTAGCCTCAGCAGCCTTCTTCTCGGCCACCTTCTTAGCTATGGTCTCGTTGACCTTCTTCTCGGCATCGAGCTCCTTAGCAGCGGCCTCTTTGCGAGCCTTCACATCGCTTTCGCGAACAGCCTGCAGGCCCTTCTCCTTGCCTTCCTTCCAGGCATCAAACTTCTGCTGAGCAGCAGCTTCATCGAATGCACCTTTCTTCACACCTCCACGGAGATGCTTCATAAGATACACGCCCTCGCGCTTAAGGATGTTGCGTACTGTGTCGGTGGGCTGAGCGCCTACCTCTACCCAATGAAGGGCACGCTCGAAATTCAAATCTACGGTTGCAGGATTGGTGTTGGGATTGTAAGTACCAATCTTCTCAGTAAATTTACCATCACGTGGTGCTCTCACGTCGGCGATGACAATGCTATAGAAAGCATAGCCCTTACGACCGCCGCGCTGTAATCTGATTCTTGTAGCCATTTTGACTTTAACTAATTAATATAAGGTTTGAATTCATGCCAACAACTCGTATTGGCGGTGCAAAGTTACAATTTTCAACCCGGTCAACATTCACTGCCGCCATCTTTATTCCAGCTATTACGGAATATTAACACTTAGCCCTTTCCTCGCACGGAGGAAGAGGCTAATGTAAGGTAGGCAAAGCCTTCTAACGTCTCCTCTTAGAACCGATAACCCAAGGTGAAGAGCACTTGATTGCGCTTATTGCTCACTTTCACTGCGTTAGCAATATTGTCATCATCCTTATTCTTGTCATCGTAATAGTTCATAAAGGGGTGGAAATCACCATTCGTAGTACTTAACTGATAAGCCAAATCGAGATTGAACTTACCCACATTGTACCCAATACCCACTGTGAATCGGTTGGTATCCTTCCAGTTCACATAGTCGGTCGAAGATGCATAATAGGAACCGGGCGACCAGACTGTTCCATCCTTAGCTCCATATTTATCGAAGGCCGGTGAGATATAGTTATAGCCAAAGCGAAGGGCCAGATCCTTCATGGGTTTAAACTCCATACCAAGTTTCACCGTCGACACCCCTTTAAGGGTCTTCTCAGTATGATGATTCATGGCGTCGTCACTTGAACTGCTCTCGTAATTGCCGTACCAGTCATCATAATAGTAGTCACCGTCATTGATGCGCGTGTCCATAGACGACATGTCCGAATATTCGTAGGTGGCACCCAAAGCCAGGAAATCACCCACGGTGTGTCCTAAGCTGACACCAAACTTCCAGGGAGTATAGAGCTTGAAGTCATAGCTCTCGGAATTCTTGGCAGTAACCTGTCCATCTCCCATCTCAGAATAGTTCTTCGTCGTGAGATCATACCAGGTCGGAGTCTGCACATAAACACCGATGCGGAAGGGTGAGTCTGCAATCGGGCGGAAAATAGCACCTAACTTCATATCCACTCCGGTTCCCGTAATCCTCCGCGAGTCGGCCAAAGTCAGGTCACCGATTTTGGTAACTTTCTCAGTGTACTCGCTATAATGACGGTAGTGCACATCATGCACACCAAGTGTGAGTCCGAGGAATACCCGGTCATTGATATTGCCGCTCACATTGAAGTCATACTCCCCTATGTAGCCTTGCTGAGCCCTATTGAAGGTGTATCCCGTTGAAGGATAGTAATAGTAAGCATCGTCCGGCTTGTTGTAGAGCAGGTTGCTCATGTAGAAGTGATCCACCTGCGAATAGGTGGCATCATCCTTCGACTTAAACACGTCATTGCGATACTTTTCATAGGTGAGCTTATTTTGGGAGGCGTTGTTCAATTCGTCAGCAGCATCAAGCAGCCAGTCGAAATTCCGGCTCTTATGATAATTGAAGGCTACATTCAAGAATGACTTACGCCCTGAGCGCATAGAGTAGACAAAGCCACCCTGGTCGAAGCTCATATTCGTGGTACTGCCGGGAGAGAACTTCTTGGCATCCGACTGCGACACAAGGCCGAAAGAAGTGCTAATGTAGTGGTGACGGAACAGTCCTATACCAGCCGGGTTAGTGCTGATAGTAGAGATATCGGCGCCTAAGGCCTCCATGGCTCCGCCCATGCCCACATAGCGTGCAGTACCATTAAGGTCGTTGTCAATGAGCTTCATATTCTCATAAGTTTCCTGTGCGCCCATAGGCAGCGACAAACCTGCAAGCAGAGCAGCAAACAAACACTTAGTTTTCATAATCAATGTTCTTTAATTGTTGATGGCAATTCAACCTCATAGGTATCCCCGCCATAAAATATCATCTATCACTCGCATGTCCTACAGCGTTTCTTGCAACGAGAGACGCTGTCAGGACACACTTCTCGGTTATCTGCGACCACCGAAATGGCCTCCGCCGCCACCGCTGAAGCCGCCGGAGCGACTACCACCGAAGCTGCCACCCGAGTGGGATGCTCCTCCGAAACCGCCACCAAAGCTGCTGCCACCAAAGCTGCGTGTACTTTGACTGGGAGCACTATAACTGCGGTTAGCAGGCATTTCCGTACTTGTCGGAGTATATGTGCGGGTTGAGCCATTACCACCAAAGCGCGCACCACTACTATTGGTAGTGTAGGTGCGAGTTGAGCCCGAGAAGGTACGCGGACTATAGGTTACTGAGCGGGAAGAGTTGCTGCTAAAGCCTGAGCGCGAGCCGAAGGTTCCATAGGTACCTCTACCGCCAAAGCGACTTGCCGTCGTACTGCTTCCACCACCGAAGTTGGCATTACCATAGGAATGATTGCGTGAACCAGTGGGACCACCATAGCTATAGTAGGCACCACCATAATACCATGGGTCATACCAGCCATAATAGCCATACCAAGGACGGCCCCAGCCATAGTAACCGTAATAGCCATAGTAAGGATATCCCCATCCATAGTACCAGGGATCATACCATGCTCCATACCATCCTCCGTAGCCATAGTACCAAGGGTCATACCAGGGAGAATACCATCCCCATCCGGCACGCCAGTAGGGAGAATAGCCCCATGAGCTGTAGAACCAAGGATCGTAGAATCCGTCCCACCGACTCATACGGCTCGTGTACTTGAAGTCATCACCGTCATCAATCGTGTCGAAATAGCGACCAACAAAAGTGGTGTCGATATAGGTGGAGTCGGGATAGACACCATTGCCCTTCGAAAACTCGATGATGTCGTTACCCTGATTGTCGGAGCCTATCTTCTGATAATGACTCCAATACTTGCCATGACGATTATACTCGTCAACATCCCTGTTGCTACCACTATAATATGATTGGCTTTCCTGCTTCTTTACCGAACGCGAGGGTTGTGCCGACACGTCCTTGGTAGGGGTGAAGTAGAGGTCATCGTCCTGAGCAAACAGGCCCAACGGCAGCATACCGGCCAAGATGCTTATTAAGACAATTCGTTTCATAATCTTACTCCTTTATAATGTTAACCTTTCTATTATCTACGGTGCAAATTTAGTTCCAAATGCCTTGCAAATATAAGGAAAATCCCTAAGGGAGCATAGGTTTTTCCCTATTTTTTATATCTTTGCAGCATTATTTAAGCAAGCGACATGAGATATACCCACATTCACATTGACTTCCAATGTCAGGATGACATCAAGCAGACTGTATCTGATCTCCTTATCGACGCTGCCGGTGAAGCCGGCTGCGACTCATTCGAAAATTCTTCAGATGGGCTTGACGGCTATGCCGTGGACGGCCAATTTGACAGTAGCATGCTCGACGAAGCCATCCGGCAGTTCCCTATTCAAGGCGTCCACATCAGCTACACCGTAGGTATGGCAGAGGACAAGGACTGGAACCAAACCTGGGAGGAGTCAGGATTCGGGCCGATAAGTATCGACGAATGCATCCTGGTTTACGATAAGCGGCACACCCCGGCAGAGCAAGTGTCCGCCTCCCCGCTGCCGATAAAAATTGGTATTGAGGCACGACAGGCTTTCGGCACAGGCACGCATGAGACAACCCAGATGGTGCTCGACGCAATCATCCATTGCTGTCCGCGAGGCAAGCGTATGCTCGACTGTGGATGTGGCACAGGTATTCTGAGCATTGCCGCCCTAAAACTCGGTGCCAAAGAGGCTATAGGATACGACATTGACGAGTGGAGCACGAAGAACGCCACGCACAACGCACGACAGAATGGAGCAGACGCCATGAAAGTGCTTTTGGGCGACGCTTCAGTGTTGCAAGAAGTGGAAGGCTGTTTCGAGCTTGTGGTGGCCAACATCAACCGGAACATCCTGCTCGCCGACCTTCCACGCTTTGCAGCCAAGATGAGTTCAGGCGCAAGCCTCATCATCAGCGGATTCTACGAAAGCGATGCTTCCCTGCTTGTCGCCAAAGCCAAGGAGCTGCAACTGTCTGAGCAAGTGCGCAAAGCGCTTAACAGCTGGTGTTGTATCACATTCCTAAAAGACTAAGCGGAAATACAGTCCACCCATAACTCCTATCAGAATATGTCCTACCCTTCGAGGCGGAAGCCGGGTCTCACTCCTTGTACACCGTCTTTCAGGCACCATAATCCGTAATCAAGACATCAACTCGCCATATGACAGTATCCCCACAAACCATCACAATGCTTGGTACGGGCAACGCCCTCGTAACCCACAGTTTCAATACATGCTTTGTCCTCCAAAGCAGCGGAGGCTCCCGGCTGCTTGTCGACACGGGAGGAGGCAATGGCATACTCACTCAATTGGAGCGCGCCCATATCGACCGCGGCTCGCTTAGCCACCTCTTTATTACTCATGCTCACACCGACCACATCCTCGGTGCCATATGGCTCATACGCATCACCCTTCAACGACCCAATCCTCCGCAGCTGCACATCTACAGTCATCGAAGGGTACTCCGTCTGCTTCAGCTCTTCACAGAGGAGCTTCTGCCCAAGAAGCTGACTGCCAAGATGGCAGACAGAATCCTACTACACGAACTAACCGACGGTGACACCTTCAACGTAGGCGACATCAGACTGCAATGCTTCGACATCCACTCCACCAAGGAAAAGCAGTTTGGCTTCAAGGCTTGGCTACCTGACGGACAATGTCTTGTATGCCTGGGCGACGAACCCTACAACGAGGCCAACCACAGCTATGCCGTGGGCGCCGACTGGCTGATGAGCGAGGCCTTCTGTCTGTATGCCGACTGGGATCGCTTCAAGCCTTACGAGAAACACCACAGTACAGCTCTCGACGCAGCACGATTGGCTCAGCAACTCGGAGCGCGCAACCTCATCCTCTACCACACTGAAGATCAGACCCTTACTACAAGGAAACAGAAGTACACCGAGGAGGCACAGCATGTCTACCAAGGACCTGTCTTTGTGCCCGACGACTTAGAAGTCATTCATCTTTAGAGAAACAGTTATGAACACACCCACCCTCATCCTCCTGCTGCTCACCGCTTTAGAGCACCTTTACATCATGGTGCTGGAGACCATTGCCACCACATCAAAGAAGACCTCACGCACCTTTGGCATCAGCGTTGACGAGCTCCGCACTCACCACATCAACGTGCTGTTGAAGAACCAAGGCATCTACAATGGTCTTATCGCCTTGCTACTCATAACGGCAGCACTCACGCACAACCTGCTGTGGGGCCAGCTGCTCTTCGGCTATGTCATAGCAGCAGCCTTCTATGGCGGGCTGACCAGCGACCCCAAGATTATCCTTAAGCAAGGTGGGCTGGCCATCATCGGCCTGGCGGTGAGTCTCCTAAGCTAAGCCCGACAAGTAATAGGTCACCCACTATGCAACGATACATCCGCAAGGCCACCCTGGCCGACCTCTTCACTGTGAAGACACTCATTGAGAGCGGACGCCGCATCATGAAGGCCACAGGGAATCCTCTCTACCACGGCCATTGGCTCGATGACACCCAGCCTTATTATGTGATACATCGTGTGGCCAGCCTCCCCGACGCACACGGAGTGATGCACGACCTGTTGGGCTACTGCCTCAAGCTGACTTCCAACATCCGTATCGACACCCATCGCGACAACCACATCATGCAGCACTGCCTGAGCAAAGCCGGCTTCACCTACTGCGGCATCATCCTTCTGCTCGACGGTGACGAGCGGTTGGCCTATCAGAAAATCACAGCCCCTCGGCCTGCACTATAGCCCACATTGCAGACAGCTACAGCCTTCCGCAGGCTCCACAGCTGATTCCCGAACCCACGCCAAACAAAAAGGGAAGCAAAAGCTTGCTACTCTCAGTAATTCATAGTAACTTTGGCCAACCATAAATCAAGACTAGCCAATGGAAGTAAGGGACATTTTCACCATGCGCAAGGAGGGCCGTTACGAGGAAGCCTACCAGGCCATTTCCCACATCTACGCTTTCCATCAGGGGCCCCACACCAACCTCTGCATGTTTTGGTGCACCAATGACATTCTGAAACTCAGACTCAAGGAGAAGAAAGCAGAACAATCCAAGAAGCTGCTCTATCAGCTCATCCGCCTCTACCCACAGACGGACGACCGGCTGTCGCAAGGCAACAGAGCCATTGTTAACGCTGCGCTGGCTCTCGACCGATTAGAGGACAACTTCAACTTTATTTATTTCATGCCCTATTTCAATCGGCTCACCGACGCCGACTGGCAACCCTACATGGTGAATGGTCACCAAGTGCCTTCGCTCGGGCAGCAGGTGGTCAACCATCTGCTGAAGGATCTTCCCAGCCGCAGTGCCGACTACATCAACCAAGTGGCCGACATCTTTCACACAGCCTTCCAAAAATCGCCTTACTACAAGGAGAACCTACGCCATCTGGCACAGATGCACACGTTGCTCGGCCACACCGACAAGGCCGCTGCCATCTACAAGAAGGTGCTGCAACGCCATCACGACAGTTATCTCTATGCCGAGTTGGCCAAATTGATTGACAACGAGAAAACGAAGACCGCACTCTACTGTATGGCAGTAGCTCATCAGCGGCGCGAGGAGTTCCGGGCTAAATACCACTTTGAGCTGGCCCTCCTCATGCAGGCTCACTCGCCCCGTTGGGCAGCTTACGAGTTGGGCCAATACATCAGCATCCGCCAACGGCACAGACAGCCCCTCCCTTCGTATGCCCTCCGACTGCAGAAGCAGCTGAAAAGCGTGAACCCCATCAGTACCGAAGAAGAGCAGCAACTCTACGAGCGGGCCAAAGGCATAGTGGAAGAGCTGCTTACCACAAGGAGCTAACCAGCCTCGCCCTGCCACTCAGCGCCTCAACCACCATTACAGCAGGTGCCTCTTTACTACAGCCGGATTGCCCGCAGCCATGCAGTCATCGGGAATATCGTGCACCACTACCGACCCTGCGCCAATCACACAGCGACGGCCAATGCTGACACCCGGACACACGATGACACCACCACCCAACCATGTGTCGTCGCCGATTGTTATGGGCAGGGCCCGTTCGCGCGTGCCCCTTCTATTCTGATAGTCCATCGGATGCTGCGGGGTGAGCAACTGGCAGGCGGGTCCTATCTTTACATCATGTCCGAGGGTGACCATGGCACCGTCGAGCACCACACAGTTGGCATTGATAAATGTATTCTCGCCAATGCTGATGCCATTGCCGTGGTCGCAATGAAAAGGCGGACAAATCTCAGCCGTGGCAGGCAGACCGGGCACAAGCTCCTCAACAACCGAGCGATAGTCGGGCGAATGCAGCGTCATTGTCTGCAACCGGGCACAAAGCTCCTTGGCATGACTCAAACTGGCATAAATCTCTGGGTCTGTGAAGTCGTAGAGCTCACCGCTTCTCATCTTTTCGAATTCTGTCTTCATCACTTCCAGGTTTAACGGTCAGCCCAACACCACATCGAGCATCATCATCAGCGAGAAACCGATAGCAAAGCCGATCGTAGACAGGTTAGAATGAGCTCCACCCGAAGCCTCGGGAATGAGCTCCTCGATGACCACATAGAGCATGGCGCCTGCAGCGAAGCTCAGCAGATAGGGCAATACGGGAGTCAGCAGCGCGGCCAACAGCACCACCAGCAGTCCACCCACAGGCTCCACAGCTCCGCTCAGACTTCCCATGAGGAACGACTTCCATTTTCCAGCCCCACTGGCCCTCATAGGCATCGAGATGATGGCTCCCTCAGGAATGTTCTGGATGGCTATACCCAGCGACATAGCCATAGCTCCGGCTGCCGAAATCCACTGTCCTCCTTGCAGTGCTCCCGCAATGACAACACCCACGGCCATGCCCTCAGGGAAATTGTGAATGGTGACAGCCAGATTGAGCATAGCCGTCTTGGAGAGATGAGAATGGAGCCCCTCCGGATGCTCATCGCCAATATGAAGATGGGGAGTGAAGGTATCGATGAGCAGCAAGAAGAACATGCCCAACAACAGACCAACAACGGCCGGCAGCACACTCCACTTGCCCATGGGCTCACTCATCTCCATCGACGGCAACAGCAGCGACCATACCGAGGCCGCCACCATCACGCCCGAGGCAAAACCAAGCAGCGTCTTCTGCAGGCGCTCCGGCATGGCCTCGCGCATAAAGAAGACGAAGGCCGAACCCAACACTGTCCCCAAGAAGGGTATCAGCAATGCCAATGTCACTCCACTCATAACTGAACTATATTTATTGATTACACCTACAAATATAAGACTTTTACGGCTTACCTGCAAGCATCGGAGAAGAAAAATGGTATTTTAAAGGTCCTTACCGATTATTCTTCTTACCTTTGTATGCACTAACGTTCTGCTTATGAAAACAAAAGACATCATCACGCTGCTAGGAGGCCTGGTGCTCGGCACCGTCGGATTCCAAATGTGCTTCCTGGCCGAATCGGTAGCACTCCCTCTGCGCATCATCGGCTTCTTAGGCTTCGTGTTCTTTATCGGAGGCTGCATCTTCATTGTCGTCAAGCTCCTCCAGCTGGGACGCTCTCACCGGCAGGCCGTGGAATTCAATGACCAAGGCATCCTGCTGGCTACCAACCATCTTGTTGAATGGAAGGACATCACAGCGTTCACCCCGCTGAAGCTGCAGGGCACCCGTTTCATCGTGATTACTACGCGCGACCCGCAGCACGACATTGCCAAGGAACCCCGATGGTGGCGCCGGATGATGATGAAGCAGAACTACAAGCTCACTGGGGGAGTCTACAATTTCACGGAGTTTGGCACTCACTATAGTTTCACCGAGCTACTCGATGCCTGCAATGAGCAACTGAGCAGACACCAGCACCCCAACACATAAGCGGCATGCCTCTCCGACTTCTGCCCTCACTGCTGATGCTCATCCTGGCTTGGGGATTCAGCCCCGGTCCGGCCAACATCTATGCCATGGGCTGCTCCATCCTCTATGGTCGGCAGCGCGCCCTCAGCATGTGGTGGGGACTGCTGTGTGGATTCAGCACCGCCGCCCTGGCAGCAGCCTTCGTCACGCATTGGATAGGTCCCGAGATGACGCAGTGGGTGGACTACCTCCGTTACTGCGGTGCAGCCTTCATCCTCTGGCTCGCCTACACCACGCTGCGCCCGCACAAGGACGGCGCCAAAAGCCAGCGCAGTTGCAACTTCCTCACCGGCTTCACCGTTCAGCTCACCAACGCCAAGATCATCCTCTTCGATTTCATGGTCTTCACCCTCTATGTGCTTCCCTACTCCACCCGCTTCGTCGACCTTCTTGTGGCAGCGACGCTGCTGCTCATCGCGGGTCCGGGAGCCAACCTCGCATGGCTGCTCGCGGGCAGTAGCATGCACACCCTCCTTGAGAGCCGGCAGCACTTGGTGCGTGTGGCCATGGCAACGATGCTCGCCTTGTGCGCCATTCTAATAATCATCGGCTGACCTTCCCCTAACTCCGATAGCGAGCCATGGACAAATGCGGAATAAAGCCCCAAGGTCGCCCATGTATCAATCAATGGTTGGTCAATTGTACGGCAGATGGCGGACTATTCTCCGCCATATGGTGTAACAATCTCCGGCATATGGTGTACATAAGTCCGGCATATGGTGAACTATGTGAAGCGTACTGATTTCATTGCCCCGAGGGAAAGGGAAAGAAAGTAGTCATGGGCAGGCCTCCTGTCTTCGTTATTGGGACACCCAAATCGAATATATTATCAGAGAGTAACAGCCCTTGCAATAGAAGTGAAGAAAATCATTGGCAGGCTTCCGCTCCCAATGGCTATGTCATTTTTTAGGACGGCAAACAGTTCACTATTCAAAAAGGGCCAGATTAGCCTCAGGTGAACGAAACAAGCAAGGGTCATCGTAGAGAGCTGAGTGCACAGCCCCATACTCAAGGAGGCAGCGGGCATCCAGACAAAGATGCCCAAATAACCTTGGAATTGCTTGGCTTGTTCATCCATTATTGCTAAATTTGCGGTCAGGAAGGCGAAGGGAGCCGCTGTCAAGGCATGATCCGCAATGGCAGCCTACAGCGGGAGACCGGCTCAGAGCTGTCAGTGGATATAGCCGTCGTCATCCACCCACAAGAAGCACAGATAACGAACCATTTTACCAGTTTCCGCTATGAACAAAAAAGTCAAAGCTGTTGGAGTGTGGACCGTATCATTGGTATTGGCCTACTTATCAGGACTCATGTCGTCGTCGTTTGCCATAGGCGACAGCAATCTTCTTGTCAGTACCGTCTCAACATTATTGTTTATCGTCACGGTGCTTTGGGCCGGTCGCTCTGCACGCCGTATGTCGACCCCGACGAAGGTGGCCTACTGTCTTATTCTTGTCCTAACGTTCGTACTTGGGTTCGTGCTCTCCATAAAGGGTATCGTATAAGCCGCACAACTCTCGTTGCATATCCGCTCTATAGCCCTTTGGAACTGATGTCCAATGAGCCAAGCGTCCTAAAGTGACAAAAAAAATCCGATGAACTCAACGTCCATCGGATTTTTTGTCTCACTGTAATCAGTCAGTGATTATTTGTTGTTGGCATCATCGTTGAAGGTAGCCACACGGTTGAACTCCACCTGCTCGAATAGCTTGTCAGTGGCACCGCAGCCTATAGCCTTCAGACGGCTGGCAGCAATCTTATACTTCTTCACGAGTGCGTTCTTAACAGCCTCGGCACGTGCCTGCGAAAGCTTCTGGTTGATTTCAGCAGAGCCTTCTGGCGAAGCATAGCCCTTGACCGTAACCTTGGCCTCAGGATGATTCTTCATGTAAGAAGCAATAAGCTCGATGGGAGCATACTGAGCGGGATCGATGACGCTCTGGCCCTGGCGGAACAGCACAGTGGGCTGCAGGTTGGTGGCCGTAGCGGGCTTCACGTACTTAGGCTTCTTGTTGCACTCATCCAATGCATTCTTCAGGTCCTGAATCTGACGATCCTTTGCCGACAGCTTGGAATCCTTGTCATTCAGCTCACCGCGCAGACTGTTGATTTGCGAATTGAGGCCGTCGATTTCCGACTGGTCACGAAGCTGTGCGATAGTAAAGTTGTGAGTGCCGTTGGAGTTCTTGAACTTGTAAACGATACCGGCATTCAGCTGGACGAAGCTCTTATTCACATTGTAGGCAGTGCCCTCATAGCCAAAGCCGTTGAGACCCCACACCACAGCAGGCTCCACATAGAACTGCCAAGCCTTGTTCTGACCGAGGTTGAAGGCAAAATCGAGACCAGCTTTCGAAGTGAAACTGTTGGTACGCACAATATTGTCGCCGGCTTGAGTCAGGACATTCGTTCTGTAGTTCTCGCCCACATACTTATCTTTCTGACCGAACACATGTCCCCAGCCAAGACCATATACTGCACTCACCTCGAAGGCACGGGGCTCACCCTTGTAACCTCCGAACCAGTTGCTCAGGTTCACTGTTCCGAGCAGGCTGGTGTTGAGGGCACGGAAAGCAGTGCCGACCGAATTCCAAGGCTTATTGGAGAAATAAGCGTTGCTCTCGACGGCAAGGCCGAACACCGGGGTGAAGTTGCGGCCCAAGCGAAGGCCGAAGTTGGGATTGAGGTTGTTGAGCCATCCGTTTACACCCGTAGTCTTCGAGGCTACACCGCCGTTGATACCAATGTAAACATTGTCGAACGTCTTGCTCTCTGTCACGGTCTGTGCCGAGACTGAAGCCACCGTAAGAGCGGCAGCAAACAATAAAACTAACTTTTTCATATCTCTAATTATTATAGTTGTATTCAATGAGTCACCTCATCTAAACGCGTGCAAAGTAAGAGAAAATTCTCAAGACTTCCAAACAAATCACCCATTATTTTATGTTGAGGAACATAATTAGTTAAAAAAGAGACGAAAAGGGACAGTTTCCATCACCGATAGCGGGTGGTTTGCTATCTTTTTAGTAACTTCGCTCCTATGAAACGCATCATTCTCATCACAGGCGGCCAGCGCTCCGGCAAGAGCCAATATGCCGAGCGGTTGGCCCTAAAGTTAAGCCCCCGTCCGGTCTATCTTGCCACAGCCCATATCTGGGACGGTGAGTTCAAGGAGCGCGTGGAGGCCCACAGGAAGCGCAGAGGCAAGGAATGGACGAACATAGAGGAGGAGAAATATCTCAGCCACCATAATATATATAATAAGGTAGTAGTCATCGACTGCCTCACGCTGTGGTGCACCAATTTCTTCTACGACCGCCAAAAGAATGAATGGGAGCAGCCTTCTGTCGACGAGGCACTGCAGGAGCTCAAGGCTGAGTTCGACCGTTTCACCAGTCAGGATGCCACCTTCATCTTTGTCACCAATGAGATTGGCAGCGGAGGTGTGAGCGAGAATGCCGTGCAGCGCCGCTTCACCGACCTCGAAGGCTGGATGAACCAATATGTTGCGGCGAAGGCCGACGAGGTGGTGCTGATGGTGTGTGGCATCGCCGTCACCATAAAAGGAGGGAGGCAGGCATGAGAGCATTCAACGTGAAGCCCGTCGACGAAAGCCTCAGGCCAAAGATTCAAACGAAGATCGACAACCTCAACAAGCCGTTGGGCTCCATGGGGGAGCTCGAGAAGCTGGCCATGCAGGTTTGCCTGGTGCAGCACACACTGCAGCCCAAGCTGACACATCCTTGTCACATCCTCTTCGGCGCCGACCATGGCATTGAGCGTGAGGGAGTGAGCATAGCACCAAGGGACGTAACCTGGCAGCAGATGGTGAACTTCGCACGGGGCGGTGGAGGAGTGAACATGCTCTGCCGCCAACACGGGTTCAAGTTGCGCATCGTCGACATGGGTGTCGATCACGACTTGTCGGCTGTTCCGGGTATCCTACCGCGCAAGATAGCGTGGGGCACTCGTGACTTTCTGCACGAGCCAGCCTTGACGCCGGAGCAGATGAATCAGGCCATCAACACCGGAGCCGATATCATGGAGCAGTGCGTGAGCGAAGGCTGCAACATCGTGGCTCTTGGCGAGATGGGCATTGGCAACACCTCGCCCTCCAGCCTGTGGATGTCGGAGATTGGCCGGGTGCCTCTTGCAGAATGTATCGGAGCCGGATCTGGGCTCGGACACCAGGGAGTGGCCCACAAACTCAAGGTGCTCACCCAGGCCCAAGCTTTATTCCACAGTACTCACAGTGAGCCGACAGTGGAAGAGGTGATGATGTATTTCGGGGGCTTCGAAATGGTGGCTGCTGTGGGCGCCATGCTCAGAGCAGCCGAGTCGGGATGCCTCATTCTGGTCGACGGGTTCATCATGTCGGCCTGCATGCTGGCCGCCTCACGCCTCTATCCGGCTCTGCTCGACTATGCCATCTTCGGCCATGTCGGCGATGAGGCAGGCCACCAACGCCTGCTCAACCTCATGCAAGCCCGTCCGCTGCTCAGTCTCGGCATGCGGCTGGGCGAAGGCACCGGTGCCCTCTGCTCCTACCCCCTCGTAGAAACATCGGTGAGAATGATAAACGAAATGAACAACTTCCAAAATGCGCATATCGATAAATACTTCTAAGTGGTACGACCGGGTGTGGGCATCCTTCATCTTCTTCACTCGCCTTCCTTTTTGGCGCCTTCACCAGCCTCCCCGGCAGGCCTACGAGACGGTGGTAGAGCAGTGGCCTCTGACAGGATGGATGACAGGATGCGCCATGGGCTCAGTGTTGTGGTTCGGCTCCTTGGTGATGCCCTGGTCCGTGACGGTGATATTAGCCATCATTGTGAGGCTCCTGCTGACCGGAGCACTCCATGAGGACGGATTGGCCGACTTCTTCGACGGCTTCGGAGGCGGCGGAAGCGACAAGGAGCGGATTCTCAGCATCATGAAGGACCCACGCACCGGCACCTACGGAGTACTGGGGCTTATCCTGTATGAGTTGTTGCTCTTCTTCTGCCTCTTTGAGCTCCGCCCAGAACTGGCCGCTATGGCGGCAATGGCTGCTGACCCCTATTCCAAGATGATTACGGCACAGCTCACGCAGATGATGCCCTACGCACGCACCGAGGCCACGTCGAAAGCACATGTGGTATATCGCAAATTCACAATCGGCGCCGGTATCAGCCTTTTCCTGCAAGGCATCCTACCGCTGATGGTATTCCTCCTTACCACGGGTAAGCGCTGGGACCTGCTGGTGTTTGTGCCCTGCATCGTCATGTATTTCCTCTATCTGCTCATTTGGCACCGCCTGCGGGGCTACACGGGCGACTGCTGCGGAGCGGTCTGTCTGCTGACTGAGCTGAGTTTCTATCTGACCCTACTCACCCTAAAATAAATTGCCATGCGTATTATTCTTGTCCGTCATACCAGCGTCGACGTTCCCAAGGGCACTTGCTACGGGTGGACCGACGTGCCTGTGGCCTCCACCTTTGAGCAGGAAGCCAGTAAGACCAAAGTAAACCTGAGCCAATACGGCAGGATGGATGCCGTGTTCTCATCCCCACTGACGCGGGCACGCAAGCTCGCTGCCTTCTGCGGATATCCCCAACCGCAAACCGACGACCGACTGAAGGAGATGAATATGGGTGAATGGGAAATGCGACTCTACGACGAGATTGCTGCCCACGACCCGCGCATCCTGGAGTGGTATCGCGACTACATGAACCTGAGTTGCACCGGCGGAGAAAGCTACCAAGATGTCTACCGGCGTGTGGCCTCCTTCCTCGACGACACCCTTAGAGGACCTTGGCAGCAGGTGGCAGTCTTCGCTCATGCAGGGGTGCTGGTGTGCGCCGGCGTCTGGGGAGGCCTCTTCAGCCGCGATGAAGCCTACGAGAATCTTGTCGGCTATGGCGGAATCGAAGTTGTAGAGAAATGACAATCCCCGACTCCTTTGGGAGAGTCGGGGATAAAAGGTAGAGCCTTACGACTCTGCCACAAGGCATGGTATAGCGCGGCTTATTTGCCTACACCGGTATGGAGCAACTGCTTCGGACAGTAGTTGTAACCGGCCTGCTTCCAGTAGCGGGCATCGGCTGACACCCTACGGCGGAAATTCTTGTAGTCCTTGTTCTGCCTCTTGGTCCAGCCAGCCTCAGCAATGGCAATGAGGCGTGGCAGAGCCAGGTATTCGAGATAGCGATTGTCGGAGACATGCTCGGTCCAGAAGGTAGCCAGCACTCCTTTATAATGCTTCTCGGCCTCCACCGGCAGACCTTCGGGTACGGCCTCGGCACCATAAGTCACAGAGAGGCTGTCAGCCCCATTGCCGGCCCCGTCGGGCTCGTCGGCATCTGCACTCGGTTTCCGGTTGATGTAGTAAGGTCCATAGAAAGACACCACATTGTCGAGTCCCATACTGGCAGCCTTTCGTGCTCCGGCAGCAGCAGGATTCCAGCAATAGACAGTGGGGGCAGCCTTCTTCACATCATCGAGCCCTGCATCCTTGGCCGTTATCGCTTCATTCCAGACACAGGTGTGACACCCTCTTTGCTTTAGGAACGCTGCCATCTCGAGTATGAAGCGGCTCTGCAAGGCGCGGAAACTCTTCAGCCCTTCACGACTGACCAACGACTGGCATAGCTCATTCTTCTCCCAGGCCTCCGTTGGGCACTCATCACCGCCAATATGAATTTGCTTCGAGGGGAACAGCGGTATAAGCTCTTCGAGGATGTCCTGCGCAAACTGTACGGCCTTGGGATTTGCCACATTGAGCACATCCTCGGAAATGCCCCATCCGGTCCACACCTTGTGCTCACCCTGAGGCGAGCAACTGTACTCAGGATAGGCCGTCATCGCTGCGGTGAAGTGACCGGGCATGTCGACCTCGGGAATGACCTCGATATGAAGTTTACGGGCATAAGCCACCACGTCCCGGATTTCATCCTGTGTGTAGAAGTAAGGACCATAAGGTTTGCGCAGCCAGTAGACGCCCTTATCCATATCCACCATGCGGCTGTCCTCGGCTACAGCACCCACAGAGGTGAGACGAGGATATTTCTTGATCTCCACTCTCCATCCTTGGTCGTCGGTGAGATGCCAGTGGAAACGGTTCATCTTGTAGTCGGCCATCAGACGAAGCATCTTCTTAATCTCAGCTACATCAAAGAAATGGCGCGACACATCGAGCATGAAACCACGGTAGTGGAAACGGGGGCTATCGGTAATTTCCAAAGCAGGAAGGCGGAGCGACTTCAGCTGTGCATCGGGCTTCAACGCTCTCACAGAGGAAGGCATAAGCTGCATGAGCGTGCGGAAGGCATAGAAGAAACCGGACGTGGTGGAAGCAGTGATGTCAATGCGCCGCGGAGAGATAATCAGCTGATAGGCCTCTGAGGGCATGTGCTCTTTACGGTAATGTAACTGGATGAGAGCTCTGGATGAGGCCGACGCCAACTGGGGACGCAGAGCCGTGACACTACTGAGCTGCCCGGCAAAGGCACGGGCCTCAGCCACAATGCTGTCGGGGAGCGAGTTGGTGCTAATGACAAATGTCCTTGGCAATCGACAAGTGCCCTTGAACAGTTTCAACGCATTCGGTTTGGGAGTGAGGTTCAAATCCGATGCACCTTCCCCGCGACGGGCCTGCGCAAACAGGGAGAACGAACTGCCACTCACAAGAAGCAGCAATATCAACTTATATGCAATAGACTTCATAACGTATATCCGGAATGATGCTACTTAGATTTTACCTTCAGCCAACCCTTTGAGGAAAGGCATCAGCACTTTGGCTGAGGGCTCAGCCTGGCGCATGACGAGCTTGATTTCATCGCCCATGCCCGTAAGAACCTTGAACTGATAGGTGGAGTCGGTGTCAATATTCTTCACCTTCGCGACAACCTCCGCTGCATCCCCCTTCAGATTGTCAGCATTTAGAGGTGCATGGGTACGGGAGCGGGCCATAACGAGAACAGTCGTCCAGTCGGCCATATCGCGCAACTTAGTTACCCAACAATGAATGTCGTTCCAAAGAAGCCTGTCTGATTCACGAGGCGAAACAGCCAAACGGCAAAGCGCCTCAGCCGACTGATGGATGCTGCTCAACTGAGCAAGCAAAGTCTCGGGATGCGACATGTCAGAGCGCCAGACACGGATAGCGGTCGAGAGTGGAGCGTCCTCGTCGTAATACCGAAGGTTAGCAGCAATCGACTTAAAGGCTTCCGCATAAGCGCTTCTGAAGATGGCCTGGATGGAGGCTTCCCATGCTTTCGTATTATCAAAGCGTGCCATATTCCAACTGTAGTCGGCTGCACCGAAGAGGGCCGGTTTGCTGGCCTCTCCCTGCTGCATAGGGTTGAGGATAAGTGTCTTCACGCCACGCATGTCGGGACTGAGCCTGGCGTGATGGTCTATGTGGGCCTCGTCGGAGAAATTAGTATAAGTATCCGACATGAAGAGTTTCGTCACATCGTTGTCATTGCAAGGATAATTCCACCACCAGGCCACGTCTCTCCCGAGCCAGCTCTTCACTAAAGCAGGGTCCTCGGTGTTGGGTACGGTCCACACTGCTTTACCCGTGATATAGATGTTGGTCTTCTCCGGTGTGGCCGAAAGCGAACGGAAAAAGCGACTGGCCTGGTCCTTCTTCACCCACGAATAGGCGTACAGCTGCGGCACATAGTTGAGTGCCTTCACTGTATCCTGCGATTTGGCTCCAGGATAGTTCCAAGTCCGGTCGACAAGCTGCTGGAGCCGGGTCAGACGGCGAGCGGCCAGATTCAAGCTTGCAGTATCGTCGGGCACTCCACAGTCGTCCACGAACACACCAAACTGCCTTACACCGAGCTCATGCATGGTGCGGAATTTCTTCATTATGCGGTCAAGCACTTCTGGCTGGGCAGCATCCACAAAGGCTGTTCCAGGATGTATGGCCCAGATGAAGTTCACCTTGCACCGACGTGCCTCTTCGGTCATCGACCGCATCATGTCGGTGGTCATATAGCCAATTTCGCGCTGCTCGGGTGTGATGGTTTGAGGATAAGGCTGGTCCCAGTAACGGGAATGATAGGGGTCGCTCTTGGCACCATACATATAAGTGTTCATCTTATAGCGGGCCATGAAGCGAAACAAGTCCTCGGTGACCTCCTTTGAATACGGCACTCCGTAATAGCCTTCAATAATGCCGCGGTCGCGAATGTCGGCATAATCAGCGATATCAGCAGACTTCATCGTCCGAGGCGAGGCGTCGAGCATCTGCTCCAATGAGGCCAGACCACAGAAGACGGCATCAGTATTCTCGCCCAGAATCAATGTGCTCCAACGGCCTCCTTCGCTGCGTAACGAAAGCACATGGCGATCGTACTTTTGGACTGCGAAGACGCCCCGGTCCAACTTCCACTTAGTGGCCATGCGGTCGGCGGCATCCTGCTCGCCCTCAACACCCAACAGCAATATGGCCCCGCTCTGAGGAACCGACTTGCTGTCAACATACTTAATGCCGTGTTCGGTCAGCACTTGGTGCGCCCGCTGCAAAGTGGCGTCATCGATTGCTGAGCCTGCCACAATAGTAACCTCTGAGGGTTTCTTTAAGGTCTGCCCCGTCGATGTGATATGATGGGGAGTAGGCCAAATAGAATAGGGTTCAGCTGCCATTGCTCCTAATCCGCAAGCTGTTAGGAGGAGGGACAGTAATAGTGATTTTAGTCGCATAACGAATTAATGTTTTGAAGGTTGACAATCTTTGGAGGCGGTCATGCAATCTGAATGTCAGCATCGTGAACATCAAAGGATACTCCATCCCATCGCGCAAAACTGTCACCCTACTTAACATTTGAGATTAGCAATAGCCCCAATAAACTTTGATGATACAAAGTTACAGCAATAAGGGGCAACGACAAAGAAAAACGCCAGCTTTTTCACCGTGCAGCACGTATTCTCTTGCCCTACGGCAGCAAGAGCCGCCCTGCTACACCCTAAAAAAAGCGACGCGCATCCCTGCGCATCGCCTTGCCAAAATTAGAGAGTTATAAAAAACAAGTTATTATTGTTTAGCAATAATCTTCATACCCTCTTCCACTGCCTGCATGTTGAGTGGAATCAAGTCGTGATGACGCTCAGGAAGTGTCTTGAAGAGCGCCTTGTTGAGTCCATCTGTACTAACGACAGGGCACACCTTGAGAAGACCGCCAAGGACAATCATATTAAAGACCTTGGCATTCTTCATCTCGGCAGCCTTATCCATGGCATCAATCCGATAAACAGTTATATCCTTCCGCGTTGGAGGATTGAGAACGCCATAGCCATCGTAAATCAGAATGCCACCAGGCTTCACCTTAGGCTCGAACTTATCGAGTGATGGCTGATTCAGAACAATTGCCACATCGTATTTACTCAATATCGGCGAGCTGATGCGGTCATCGCTGACAATGACCGTAACATTGGCAGTACCGCCACGCTGCTCAGGACCGTAAGCTGGCATCCAAGTGACCTCTTTGCCTTCCATAAGTCCTGAATAAGCAAGGATCTTGCCCATAGAGAGCACACCCTGGCCACCGAAACCGGATATGATAATTTCTTTCTTCATACGTCCAAAGTATTCTTTAAGTCACCTTTAACATACTGTTTAAACATATGCTCCTCCATCCACTGATTAGCTTTCACAGGAGAGAGCTTCCAACCGCTATTGCAAGTAGAGACTATTTCAACAAGCGAAGAACCTTTGCCCTGCATTGAGGCTGTAAATGCCTTTTTAATAGCAGCCTTTGCTTTGCGTATGGACGCAACAGTCTCAACACTCTGGCGGGTTACATAGCAGGTGCCCTGAAGATGCGAGGCGAGTTCTGTGATATTGAGTGGATAGCCATGGAGCTCAGGATCACGTCCATAGGGACAAGTACTTGTTTTCTGCCCGAGAAGCGTAGTGGGGGCCATTTGACCTCCGGTCATACCATAGATGGCATTGTTGATGAAGATGATAGCTATATTCTCACCACGGTTCAATGCATGGATGGTCTCAGCTGTGCCAATGCAAGCCAAATCGCCATCCCCCTGATAGGTGAAGACCAGCCGGTCGGGCCACAAGCGCTTAATAGCGGTAGCGACAGCAGGTGCACGTCCATGCGAGGCTTCCTGCCAATCGATGTCGAGATACCGATAGGCAAAGACTGCACATCCAACAGGACACACTCCAACGGTCTTGTCTTCCATGCCCATTTCTGCAATCACTTCAGCCACCAATTTATGCACCACTCCATGTGAGCATCCGGGGCAGTAGTGCATGGGGGTGTCATTCATAAGCTTGGGTTTCTCATAAACCAAGTTCTCAGGTGCTATGATATCATTATTCATAATGCTCTTCTTTAATTTACGAATATCGAAGTTCTATTTATCGTACATCACGCATGTGACTGCTCATAGCTTCTTCAATGCCTCTACGATTTCTTCAGGTTCAGGCACAATGCCACCAAGGCGGCCAAAATGCTCGACCTTCACCTTACCATTGATAGCCAGTTTCACATCTTGAATCATCTGTCCGGCATTAATCTCCGATACCAAGATTCCCTTTTTCCCTTCTGCCAATTGAGCTATTTCCTTCGACGGGAATGGCCAAAGCGTGATGGGACGAAAGAGACCAACCTTAATACCTTCGTTGCGTGCAATCTCCACAGCCTTTTCACCAATACGGGCGGCACTGCCAAAGCTCACGATGACATACTCTGCATCGTCCATCAACTTGGTTTCATAGCGCACTTCCGTACGCTCAGCCTCAGCATATTTCTCTTGGAGATGGAGGTTGCGCTTCTCCATCACTTCGGGCTTCAATTCCAAAGAAGTAAGGATATTTGGCTGTCGGTCAGGAGTACGTCCGATGGTAGCCCAAGGACACTCCTTGCGTATCTGTTCTTCGGTGCGCCGCTTTTTGAACGGTGGCAGCACCACCTTCTCCATCATTTGGCCGATTACACCGTCAGAGAGAATCATCACCGGGTTACGATACTTGAAAGCCAAATCAAAGCCCAAATCTACGAAGTCAGCCATCTCCTGCACGGAATTTGGCGCCAGCACTATCACATGATAGTCGCCATTACCGCCGCCACGGGTTGCCTGGAAATAGTCACTCTGTGAGGGTTGGATGGTACCTAAGCCAGGGCCACCACGCTGCACATTCACTATTAAGGCAGGAATCTCGGAGCCTGCCATATAGGCAATGCCCTCCTGCATGAGCGCTACACCGGGCGATGATGACGATGTCATCACACGCTTTCCAGCGCCGCCACCTCCATACAGCATATTCGACACTGCTACCTCGCTTTCGCCCTGAAGCACCACCATACCAGTGGTTTCCCATGGCTTAAGCTGAGCCAAGGTTTCAAGCACCTCACTCTGAGGAGTGATCGGATAGCCAAAATAGCCATCGCATCCACAGCGCACAGCTGCTCGAGCGAGAGCCTCATTTCCTTTCATCAATACTGCTTCTTCTGCCATGATTACTCCTCCACTTTCTTTTTATAAACGGTAATACATCCATCTGGGCACACGATACCGCAAGAAGCACAGCCGATACAGTCGTCAGGCCGCGCTGCCTCCACGTAAGGGTAGCCATGGACATTCACTTTCTTCGGGGCTAACTCTATAACATGTTTAGGACAAGCCACAATGCAGAGCTGGCATCCCTTACAACGGTTGGTGTTGACCACAATGGCACCTTTTAATTTGCTCATAGTAAACGGTCTTTAAGATTCATTATTATACCCCCGTCTTTACCTTACGGGTTGTACGCATCTTTATTATAAAAGTCAAGAATGCTGATCAGCATTTCGCGGGCCTCAACAGCGGGCGACTGGGGATCAATATCTATCGCCTCCATATAACAGTTGAGAGCATGCTGCCAGTCACCATGCCTCCGATGCTCGTTTCCTTTGTTATACCACTCTTCAGCTGTCATTTATAGAATTCCTTCTTTGCGGCCGCAAGGGTGTTCTTCATGAGCGAGCAAATCGTCATGGGCCCCACTCCTCCCGGCACAGGGGTTATAAAACTGCACTTAGGAGCAACTTCACTAAACTTCACGTCACCATTGAGTCGGTAGCCACGCTTCTTAGATGCATCAGGAACACGAGTAGTGCCCACATCAATGACAACTGCTCCCTCTTTCACCATGTCGGCGGTAACAAAGTCAGGGCGACCTATAGCAGCAATAATAATATCAGCCCGACGGCACTCGTCCTTCAAATCCTTTGAATGGGAATGGCAGACTGTTACCGTGGCATCGCCATACTGCTTCTGCATCATGATCTGCGCCATGGGCTTGCCTACGATATTGCTTCGCCCCAGGATAACGCATTTCTTTCCTGAAGTTTCAATGCCGTAATGCTTCAACAGAGTGAAGATACCCAACGGAGTTGCCGACACAAAGCAGGGAAGGCCAATGGCCATACGCCCAACATTGACTGGGTGGAAGCCGTCGACATCCTTTCGATAGTCGATAGCCATGATAATTTTCTGCTCATCAATATGCTTAGGAAGAGGCAGCTGCACGATGAATCCGTCGACATCGGCATCCTTATTGAGATTGTCCACGCAACTGAGCAACTCCTCCTCTGTCACGTCCTCTTCAAATCGAATAAGCGTAGACTTGAATCCACACTGTTCACAAGCGATGACCTTATTCTTGACATAGGTTTCAGAACCGCCATCATGACCTACAAGAACTGCGGCCAGATGGGGTTGTTTTCCACCATTGGCAAGGATACGTTTCACTTCTTCGGCAATCTCCTCCTTTACAGCCGTAGCTGTTGCCTTTCCATCTATCAACTTCATGATTATATTCCTTAATAGTTATGCTGAGGCACATTCATTTGAGTCCTCTCATTCGGGCAGCCATACCTTTCATGCCACCGCCTGCAACCATCCGCATCATCTTCCGGGTCTGGTCGAACTGCTTGATAAGCCGGTTGACCTCCTGCAGGCTGGTTCCACTACCTTTGGCTATGCGCTGGCGTCGGCTTGAGTTGAGAATTTCAGGTGTTGTGCGCTCCTGCGGAGTCATACTTCGAATAATCGCCTCAACACCTTTAAAAGCATTATCGTCGATATCTACATCCTTGATGGCTTTGCCAACACCAGGTATCATTGAAGCGAGTTCCTTGATGTTGCCCATCTTCTTGATTTGTTCTATCTGATTGAGGAAGTCGTTAAAGTCGAACTTGTTCTTTTGGATCTTCTTCTGCAACTTGCGGGCCTCTTCCTCGTCGAACTGCTCCTGTGCACGCTCCACAAGTGAGACGACATCTCCCATTCCAAGGATGCGGTCTGCCATACGTTCTGGATGGAACACATCAATAGCTTCCATCTTTTCACCCGTACCTATGAACTTAATGGGCTTAGTGACAACGTTACGGATACTGAGGGCAGCACCGCCACGGGTATCACCATCGAGCTTTGTGAGCACCACGCCATCGAAATCGAGGCGATCGTTGAATTCCTTGGCTGTATTGACAGCATCCTGACCTGTCATCGAGTCAACCACAAAGAGTGTTTCATCAGGGTTGACAGCCTCCTTGAGTGTGGCGATCTCGTTCATCATATCCTCATCGACAGCCAGACGGCCGGCAGTATCGATGATAACCGTGTCATAGCCTTTCGCCTTGGCCTCATGAATGGCATGATTGGCTATTTCCACCACATTCTTATTCTCGGGCTCAGCATATACGGGCACTCCCACCTGCTCACCAACAACCTTCAACTGTTCGATGGCAGCAGGACGATAAACATCGCAAGCCACAAGTAAAGGATTCCGACTTTGTTTCTTCTTCAGGAGATTAGCCAACTTGCCACTGAACGTCGTCTTACCCGACCCTTGCAGACCACTCATCAAGATGACAGCGGGCCTGCTCTTCAGATTGAGCCCAACAGCCTCTCCTCCCATAAGCTGAGCCAACTCATCGTGTACTAACTTCACCATAAGTTGCCCCGGCTTGATAGCCGTAAGCACATTCATACCCAAAGCCTTCTTCTTCACATCGTCAGTGAACGACTTGGCTACCTTATAATTAACATCGGCGTCAAGCAAGGCACGACGCACATCCTTCAAGGTTTCGGCAATATTAATCTCAGTAATCTTTCCCTCTCCCTTGAGGATCTTGAACGACCGTTCCAGCCTTTCGCTTAAGTTCTCAAACATAATGTCTCCTTATCTATTTATTGTCTATAGTGCAAATTTACGCAATTAAAAAAAGGCGACAATAGCCTTAGCCTTTTTTTTATGTTATTTTAAAGTATGGAAGCTTGAGCGCGAATTATTCGACAAGCAAAGTGAGGCAGCCTTCATCATTGACTTCAGCAATGACAGCAGGAAACGGTATTCACTTGCTCTCCTTTACTCTTCCACCAAAGGACAAGGAGAATGGAGGCATCAGCTCTGAGCCCAAAGGCCTTAGTGACAATAAGTAAAGGCCATTCCTCCCACCTTTTACACCGGATGGGCTGAATGGCCTCGCTAATAAGACAAATTACATTGTGAGCAGGCGCAGGAACTGACAATCATGTCACCCTACAGGAAGTCACTTTTGTTCTACCGCCTCTTGCTCAAGTCCTTGATGCGGATATTGCGGAACTTCACACCCTCGCCGTGTCCACAGAAACTGATATAGCCGTCTTTGTTGAACAGTCCCGGATGATTGTTGTGGTCGACGGTGTAAGGATTATTCGACGATCCGTCGGGAGCCACATTATGTCCTTGGCAGGCCTCGCGGATGTTGCCGTCGAGAATCACTTCACCGTTGACCGTCACCTTGATATGGTCGCCAATGGCTTGAATCTCTTCCGTGTTCCAGGTACCGAGTTTTCCGAATTTCACATGTTTGGGCACAATGATGCCATAGACGGCGCCATGCTGCTGATAGGGGTGCAGACCTGCGTAGATGGGATCATCATGGTCGAGCACCTGTATTTCCATGCCCTCATAAGCGGCGTCGGTATTGAGCTTGGTGCGAATGCCAATACCATTGTTGACGCCCGGCTTCACGAAGCTGAACTCAAAGCGATAGATGAAGTCGCTGTACTTCTTCTTCGTATAGAGATTTCCCCCATTGCCATAGTGTGCCTTCACATAGATATTGCCATCCTCGGGCACGTAGTTGTCAAGATTGCCCTGCCACTGATTCAGTGAGCGGCCGTCGAAGAGCGCCACAAAGTCCTCCTTCTTTTCCTCTTTCGATACGGTATAAACGGGAGTAGAAGGAAGTTCATGGACGTAGAGATTACGTACTTCCACTGCTTTCTCCTTGGCCCAAACAGAGATGAGCCCCTGAGGAGTGAGTTCCTTTCCCCCGTCGCCATTCTTGATAACAGCGTTGTCGGCCACAGTCTGACCGTTGCTTTGAACGAACAGACGGTCGTTCACCAGCTTCACATACACCGTTGTCCAAGCACTCTGCGCCTTGGCCGCGTTCTGTACCGGAGCAGCATACATGAATGAGGCGGTTCCGGATTGGAGCTTCACCTCCGGCATCGACCTTAGATTAAGCACTCCTGAGCCCTCAGTATGGAATTCCATGAAGAGCTCAAAGTTCTCATACTGTCGTTTGTCACTCACAGTCTGCTTTCCTTCGGCCTTTCCTTCGTCAAGGCGCAGTTCAAAACCAGTTGGAGCAACCGAGGCCAGAAGTCCATTAATATCCTTGATGGCATACTCCGCATCAGCATCCGACCGAGCCAGTTCAGTGTAGACCTCCTTGGCTTTGGTGAGCAGTTGCTTCACCGTCTGACCAGCCAGAAGTTCCTTATTCTTGGTAAGAATAGTTCTCACAGCTTCAGCGGCAGCAGGCGCAACATCTTTCTTATCGAGATAGCTGCCGGCAAGAACAAGTGCCGGGAACGTGTGGTTCGAACTTAAAGCTTTCAGCGTGCGGTTGACGGTCGCTACAGAGGGATTGAGTTCAAGTACCATCCGATAGAGTTGATACTTCTGTATATCATTGTAAGCCGACTTCTCCGTCAGCACCACATAGCGGTTGATGGCTGACTCCTTTTTCGTTGCGTCACCCTTGGCGATATGATAGAGGATGGGGAGCAAAGAGGCATTGTCGACCTCAAGCAGCGAGCTGTAAGCTGCATTCTTATCGGCTCCCTTCCCCAGCTCAGTCAGCAACTGGTCAACAGCCTGTTTATTGCCCACCTGGGCGAGTAGCGGATAATAGAGCGAAGGCTGTGCCGTGGATGACAGACGACGGGCGATGAGGTCAAACTGCTCATCGGCCGACAGCTTACGGAGGGCGAACTTAGCCGCTTTCTGTAGTTGTGGCTTATAGGTTGCAGGAGCTGTTTCCATCAGTTCGCAGGCCTCATTAAAGTCTGTGGTTATAGTAGCCAGTGCTGTGGCAGCCGCAGTTTTCTGCTCAGCCGAGCCCGACTTCAGCAGTTTCACCACGTCGGCAAAAGCTGCACTCACATGGCGTTCTCCCGCAAGTTGAATGGCCTTAAGCGGCACATTGGGCATCGTGCTATGAATCAGAGCAGCCAAACTGTTACCGATATTGCCATGAAATGCGAGCAGAGCCTCCGAAGCCGCAGCAGCAGTCGGTCCGTTGAGCGCTTTCAGCAGCGCCTGCAATAGCGCTTCGCCACCAATCTGCCCGGCGCTATGAATAGCAGCCAGAGCCACATCCGGATTGCCGCTCTGCATGGCTGTGGCCACGAGTTGGGCTGCCTGCGCCTTATGGTTATTACCCATCCACCGAAGTACATCCACCTGTGCACCGGGACCCAAACGATTAAAAAGTCCAAGGAGCTTTGCGGTAAGTTCGTCGGTGTCGACCAACGAGGTTCCTTCCAGCAGGGCCGTATTGCGCACCTGAATATCCTTATCCTTCATTGCCGCCACCACATCACTGAGCACGTTGGAACCCGAAGTCTGAAGCAAGAGCTTCATACCGGCACAACGCATGGCACGGTCGTTGAGCTTCAAGAGTTGGCGGGCCGTCTTGTTCACTTCCTTTGCATTTGTAGAAGCCAATCTGTCGAGCAGCATGAGATAAGCATCATTGGCATCGGCATCATCATCCTTATAACCAGCCTTGCGGGCTGCGTCGCCAAGAAGCTTAAGCGATTTCGATGAACCGCATGCTGCCAGCGCATTGTAGATGGCATGAAGGTCAGAGGCTTTGTCGCCCATCCTCGCCCATTGCAGAAGGATATCCTCGACCTCAACCGACGACATATGACGCCAAAAAGCCAGATTAGCCAAATCAGCCAGAGGCGCCCCCTTCTCTTTCATCAGGCTCACCACCTCGGCGTCGACATCCGGCAGGGAAGCCAGACCGCGTAAAGCGTAGGGACGAAGGTAGTCATCGGTGAGATAGCGCTTGAAGACTCCGAAGTCGGCTTTGTCGGCGAACTGTTCCAGCACCGTGAGCAGAAAGGCCACATTATCCTTATCGGTGAGCTTCGGAAGACTTCGCAGCAGACCATCATGAGCGCCGGCCCTAAGAGCCTCACGCCCCGGCGCCATCACATAATTGGCAATGCCGTTGATGGCATAGGTGAAAGACACGTTCTTCCCCTGACCCGAGGGCTGAAGCATGCCTATAAGCATCTGCATGCCCTCCGAGCCGGTACCGGCCATCTCACCGATTACCTGGTCGAAAGCCTTATTGTCTTGAGCTGGCAATTGTGCCAGACCGTCGGCAATGATGGTGGAAGCCACTCTGTGCCGGCTATCGCGCTCCTGAGCACTACCCGGTAAGCATAAAGCCAGCAGCAATACTATCGCGAAAAGATATCTTAGTTTCTTCATCTTCTTGAGTTTTAAGGTTAAGGCTGTTAGATGGTCCACGGTCCGCGCATAGGCTGATGGATAAGCGCGTTGGCAGCACTGTCGTTGATGAAGCGCTGTGTCTTAGGATCGAAGTTCAGCACTTTTCGGTTGAGCCGCAGAGCCACCGTACCAAGATTCACGAGCGTGCAACTGTGGTGTCCATTCACTTCATTCAGTGCAAACTTCTGACGTGTTTTCACACAATCAATGAAGTCCGTACGTTGTGGTTCGGGGTCAGGATATTCATTGAGCTTGTTCATGATATCGGGAATCGTGCATTCGAAGCCCCGGTAAACTTTCCCCTTCGGTCCTTCGATATAAGGAGTCTTGCCCTGGCTTTCGAAGCCCTCGCCCTCGAGCACAATCTGACATCCGTCTGCGTAAGTGTAAGTAATCTTATGCCAGATGCCCACGGCATCCCAATGCTGCTGGGGTGCATCGCATTCCACCTTTACGGGGAAATCGCCATCCTTGCCCAGGATGTACTGCACGGGGTCGAGATAATGCTGGCCCATGTCGGTGAGCCCTCCTCCATCGTAGTCCCAGTATCCGCGGAAGGTCTGATGCACACGGTGAGGATTATAGGGTTTGTAAGGAGCCGGCCCCAACCAGAAATCATAATCCAGCCGGGAGGGGATGGGCTCCGGTATGAGTTTTTCCTTACCCACCCAATAGAACTTCCAGGCAAATCCGGTGTTGCCCGACACCGTCACCTTCAGTGGCCATCCGAGCAGTCCGCTGTCGACCAGCTTCTTCAATGGCTTCACAGTGGTGCCTAAGCCATAAAAGGTGTCCTGGAAACGGAACCAGGTGTCGAGACGGAAGATGCGGTTATAGCGCCTCACGGCCTCCACCACCCGCTGTCCCTCGCCGATGGTGCGCGTCATGGGCTTCTCGCAGAAAATGTCCTTTCCGGCCTTGGCAGCCTCAACGGCCATCAGTCCATGCCAGTGAGGCGGGGTGGCAATGTGCACAATGTCGACATTGGGGTCGTGGATAAGGTCACGGAAGTCGTGATAGGTCTTTAGCGTTTCGCCGAACATGCTCTTTCCCTTCTCAAGGCCATTCTTCAGATGGTCGGCATCTACATCGCAGATAGCCGTAAGCCTGCACCTATCGTCGCTGGTGAAATGACAGGGCGACAAGCCTATGCCACCCGTACCGATGATGCCCTTAGTTAATTGGTCACTTGGCGGAGTAAAGCCATTACCGCCCAAAACTCTCCGCGGAACGATGGTGAATAGTCCCAACGCTCCCATCGACTTAAGGAAATTTCTTCTGGTAGTCCTCATGATAGGTAACTGGTTTATATTATATTCAAGTTAACGCTTCTGTCTCTGCAAAGATAGGTCAAAGTCTGATAATATCAAAGGAAAAGGAAGATAATTTTCAAATTTTTCTTTTCCTCCTCCTCAGATCCACATTATGGAAGGGCAACTGTCACACAGCCTCTAAGTCCGCGTTATTCTTCGCTGTCTGTGATTCTGAACTTAGCCACCAGCGGGAGATGGTCGCTGAAACCGCCCAAATATTTCGGTCCGAGATAGTTACGGCGTGGCTTCTTGCCTCCGTATTTTTCATCGTCTTCCAAAAGAAAAGGCTCGTCGGCAACGTAGCATTCGGCCACTGCTTTAAGCAAGGAATTACTGACCAGAATATGGTCCAGGCTCCCCCACTCTCCATGATAACGGTAGGTGCCTTTAGCCCCATTGCGTCCGAGGGCCTGTGCCGAGACATCGGTCATACCGTGGGTGCAGATAAAACTGAGGCTCTTGCCTGAGGCATAGTCATTAAAGTCGCCGGCTACGATGATTCGGGCATCTGCATTCAAAGCTTTCAGCGAGTCGATGGCCAGACACAGAATTTTGGCCACCTGCATACGGAACGGACGGGAGGCCACCTCGCCTCCTAAGCGGCTCGGAGCATGGACCACAAACACATGAAGAGTGTCGCCACTGATAATACGGCCCGAAGCATAAAGGATGTCACGCGTGGGTCGCATGTGCTTCACCAGGGGCACCCGTAGAGCATACGAGCGCACTAAAACGAAGGTCTGGGGCTTATAGACCAGGGCCACATCAATGCCACGCGCATCGGGCGAGTGGGTCATGAGGTATTCGTAACCCATCTTGCGCAGCAACGACCGACGGGTGAGATCGGTCAGCACACTGTCGTTTTCTACCTCACACAGTGCTATCAGACCGGGCATTTGCATCTCCGGCCCGCCACATGCTGCCAGCTCCTGGGCGATATGGTTGACCTTCAGCCAATAGCGTGACCGGGTCCAGTGATAGCTACCCTCAGGCAGAAACTCTTCGTCCTGCTTAAGCGAATCGTGGACACAATCGAAGAGATTCTCACAATTGAGTTCCACAAAGGTCAGCAGCCCCGCCAACAGCAACCCCAGCATACAGCTTACTTGAGTTTAGAATAAGGTATCGTGAACTCAATGATGCCCGCAGCATAAGGGGCTATCTCATACTGCTGATAGACGAAATGCACGCCCCGACGGGTGAAATAAGGCGAATAGGCAGGCAACGGAATCAGACTGTCGTTGATGAACAGCATGTTCTTGAGGTCTCTCTCCCTGACCGGCTGTCCTGAGCTTGCGAAATAACTCACCACACCACGCCGGAGCAGAGGCTGCAGGCGACGCGCTGTCTGCGATGGCTTCAGCGCCTTCAGCCTATTGCCTGTCTTGCGGTCGAAGCTCACACCGTACCTTACCGTTGAGCCATGCGCTCCTCCCTGGAAAGTGTAGGTCTCCACTTCATAGGTGACGAAGCGGCTGCCCTTGTAAGTCAGACGCATGGTCACGTTGGAGACGTAGGGCACTTCGGCCGAAGTGATGTCCTCCATCGACTTGTTTCTGAAGGTGAGAGAATCGAAAAGCTGACGACTGTAGAAGCGGGTCACGGCATCGCCATCAACGATGTTGCCAGGGAATGAGGCTGCCGGAGTGCCCGCATCACCATCGACAACAATCTGATACTTCATAACGGTGTCCATCTGAGCCTTCAGGTAAACTCTCACCGCATTGGCCACGGCAGTGGAGCCTTCGGGCCAGTCGGCCTTCACACTGACATCGGCATAGCGGCTGGAGTCGCTGAAGGCCACTGTCTTAACGGTGAATGGAACAACGGCACTCGACGAATTGCTCTTTCGGGACTGCGCCAAGGAGCTCAAAGCCACAAGCAACGCACAGCAAAAGACAATAAGATGCTTCATATTCATATCTTGCATTTAGGGGTTACAACATATTCGGCCTCAAGCGTGGGCACTTCCTTTGCGCCCATCGTCAGTCGGTGCAAAGATAGCCGAAAAGCCCGACTTCACCAAGGCTTGTGCAAAAAAAACACACCTCCATAGAGCTTTTCTTCTTCACGGTTCACCATCCGGCTTCTGAAACTGCTCTCAATGCCACCCAAAAAGCACCACGGCGGTCTACTTTACATTGGCCCTTATCCGCTCCAGATAATCCTTCATGCCCTTGGCATCATGACGGTCAATGATGTCGAGCAGTGTCTTCAGCTCAGTCCGGATTCGGGCCACCTGGTCGGAAGTATAAGGGTTGAAGAGTATCTCCTGCAGCAGGTAGTCGTCCTCCGACAGCACTCCACGCGCTATCTGCATATGCCGTTTGAATGTGGTGCCGGGGGCATCCTGATGCTTCATCACGGCAGCGAAGACAAACGTACTCACGAAAGGAATGCTCAAGGAGTAGGCTACGGTCTTGTCGTGCTCCTCGAAGGTGTATTCGTAGATGTTCAAGCCGAGCCTGCTGTAGAGGTCGCGGAAGAAGATGCGCCCCATGTAGTCGCCCTCACTGATGATGATGGCATTCTCCTCGCTGAGCTGATTAAGATTGGCAAAGGTGGGCCCAAACATAGGATGCGTCGACACGTAGCGCCGTCCTGTAGACATATAGAAGTCCTTCAACCCCGTCTTCACGCTGCTGATGTCGCTCAGTATGCAGTCGTCCGGCAGATAGGGCATCACTTCCTCGAAAGCCGGGATGGTGTACTTCACCGTGACCGCATTGATGACCAGCTCGGGCTTGAAAGCCTGGATTTCATCCAGCATGGTGAAGCGCTGGCAGTTGTAAGTAAAGCGCAGTCTTCGGGCATCCTTCTCGAAGACTGCCACCTCGTGGTCGAAGCTCAGCAAATCGATGAAGAAGCTCCCCATCTTGCCTGCTCCCATAATCAATATCCTCATTGTCCTAAGCTTCTATTGGTTGACGATTTCCAGCTGCTGGCGCACACTCTCCTGATGGATTTCCTCAAAGATTCGAGCCACCGACTCCGGCGACAGACCAATGAGACTGCCCTGGGAGCCGCGCTTGTCGAGGATTTCGCTATAGCGCGAAGCCTGCAGCACGGTGAGGTTGTGCTCCTTCTTATATTGTCCAATCTCCCGGCACACGCGCATGCGCTTGGCCAGAAGGTTCATCATCTGGTCGTCGATTTCGTCAATCTGCGAGCGCAGCTGTCTCAGTCCCTCGGTGGTGGTATGCTCATCGCGCACCACAAGCAGAGAAAGAATCAAGTCGAGCACGTCCGGTGTCACCTGCTGGCGGGCGTCGCTCCAGGCCTCGTCGGGATTGCAATGGCTCTCCACGATGAGTCCGTCGAAGCCCAAATCCATGGCCTGCTGGCAGAGCGAGGCTATGAGCTCACGGCGCCCTCCGATATGACTGGGGTCGCAGATGATGGGCAGATCGGGAATCCTCCGGTGAAGCTCAATGGGTATCTGCCACATGGGCAGATTGCGGTAGATCTTCTTGTCGGCCGACGAGAACCCACGGTGGATAGCAGCCATGCGCTTCACCCCGGCCTGATTGATGCGCTCCATGGCACCTATCCACAGTTCCAAATCGGGGTTCACGGGATTCTTCACAAAGACGGGAATGTCGACGCCCCGAAGGCTGTCGGCCAAATCCTGCATGGCAAAGGGATTGGCACTTGTGCGGGCACCTATCCAAAGGATGTCGATGCCATATTTCAGACAGAGCTCCACATGCTCAGGCTTGGCCACCTCAGTAGCGACAAGCATTCCTGTTTCATCCTTCACTTCCTTGAGCCAGGGCAGTGCCTTCTCGCCCTGTCCCTCGAAGCCTCCGGGCTTGGTGCGGGGCTTCCAGACGCCAGCCCTGAAGTTATGGCAGCCCTTGGCTGCTAATTGGCGTGCTGTGGTCAGCACCTGTTCCTCGGTCTCAGCACTGCAGGGACCGGCAATTACAAAAGGCCGCTCGTTGTCGCTCGGCAATTTGAGAGGTTCTAATTCAAGTTCCATATCCATATCTTTTATATTTATTGTCTCACGTTATTCAAACACAGCTCTCACCCGCCTCAGGGCCTCGAGCATCTTC
>Ga0256406_1000757_pt1 | contig 56433 bp, 34 predicted proteins | sample RumenRJG_03DNA_FD_185986 | JGI IMG/M metagenome (GOLD analysis project Ga0256406, IMG submission 185986) | Bovine rumen microbial communities from Lethbridge, Alberta, Canada - RJG_03 | ecosystem: Host-associated > Mammals > Digestive system > Stomach > Rumen | place: Canada: Alberta | collected...
CATATATATTATATAAGGTGTATCCTTACCGCCTCTTGTACTACTTCTCTGTCTCTTATTTCAAATCTTTCAAAGAACTCGTTTCTTCAAGCCCCCGGCGTTTGTCCGAAAGCGAGTGCAAAGGTACGCCAAATATCCATACCCTCCAAACTTTTCAGCCATTATTTTTCAAAAATATGCCTAATCCACCTCGTTCTTGACGCAGGTCAAGCCAAAAGCGCCGATTTCAGCGTGAAAGGGAGCTCAACGCTCACGGCGGCGACACTTACAATATGAAAGGGAGAAGACGCTGACAGCACTCGGATAGGGTCCGGCTCAGAGGGGCGTACATGGGGGTGACTGCCTGCCGCTACCCGCACAGAGGTCCCCGCCACCTCACCGCCCCACGGGGAGACGCCCTTCTTCAAGCGGCGGGGAAAGCCCGTGGAGGAAGCCCGGAGGAAGCATGCACAATGGATGGGCGTGTGCCCCCCCTGGCTCCAGCAATGAATAGGCCACAAGTCAAAAGGTCAGGCATATATTCTCCAATTGTCTAACATTGGTTCAAAAGTTTACAATAAAGAGCTTACGGCAGAACAAAGCGCCCTTGTAAGACAGCTGAGCGTGGAAACGCAGAGTCTGTCTTACAAGGGCGCTGAACCTTTTCTGCAAGGAGAAGTCTCCCCTATCGTTCTATCTGGGACTCATACGGAGCGTGTAGTTCAACGTTCCGCTGGTTGGACACTTATACTTATTAAGTACTACATCCCCACCGCAGGAGTTGTTGCCTAGGCCACGCTGCGCCGCATCGAAGTGCACGTAGACTCCGTCATGGCGAGTGAGGTCATACCAGTGTATGCCGTCACTCCACATCGTGTCGCCCGTGGCACAGAAGTCATTCTCTTTGAAGTGCGAGAGCGAGAATGCCACAGTCCCTTGAGTTGTCACGCTGAGCTTCAAGCCATTATCAGTATTGGAGAGCAGCAGTTGTCGAAGATCCTGATGGTCACCGAACGTCTGAGGATGAATCTGCTCCTCCACCATATCATCCACCGAAGTGGCATAACGGCCAAGGCGGGAGCCGGTCTTACGGTCGACATAGTTGCTCCACGGTCCGCGGGCATAATACTCCACATTCTCGAAGCCCTTGGCAAACTGCATGAGCAGGCCGATACGCCGGGTGTCTGCTGTGGGTTGGAAGTCGACATTCATATCCAGCACGCCATCGGGGTAGACCGTGTAGTTGATGGTATAAGAGCACTGGCTGTTCGTCCCCTTTACAGTCATCACGGCATTGCTGCCGCTCTTACGGAGCTGCGAGATAACGGAGATGGAACTTGATGTGACAAAACCAGGCAACGATCCACTACGGTCGTTGTCGATGTCACGCACGCTGTTGAAGTCAGGTCCCTCGGCTATAATAGCTTTATTGTCGTATGTCCAGCTGCTCAACTTTCCGTTAGTGAAAGAGAGCGCGAACAACTTTCCATCCTTCGTCTTACCACTCACCGTTCCGTTCTTCACCTCCAGCGAACCGCCATTGACGATATGAGCCGCCAGTTTTGCATTCCGTTCCTTCAGCGTGAACTGCTCATTGGCCACATCGTAGCCCCTGACACCCCAGCTATTGGCCTGCTTCAGACAGAGGCTTACATTGAGCAGATATTCAGCATCATCCTTGATGAGCCCCTCTTTATAGGGAACACTTATCGTCGATGTACTTCCGGGCTCCACCGAAGGCATGGGCATCCTACCCTCGCTGACGATACGTCCGTCGCGCAGAAGCTGATAGGCCAGGTCGAAGGCATTGAGGTTGGTGAAGCTGTTCCTATTCTTCACCGTGAGCGTCTTGCCATTAAGCGCCATGAAGTCCACGTTCTGATACACTTGCTTCACCTCGGTGAGCTTTGACGTCCAGGCTCTGTCGGGAGTGATAATACCGTTATCAAGGAAGTTGCCCTGGAATCCGTAGTTCACCCCTTTGGGAGAGTTGAAGTCATATCCGGCCACCCAGTTATGGAAGCCTTTTTTCGTCTTTATTCCATTCACGAGGTCGGCAGGATTGTAAAGGGCCTGATCGACCCAGTCCCAGATGCAGGCACCCGTTATGCCACTGCTGGCCTCGATGACATTCCAGTATTCGCGAAGATTGCCCACGGCCTGTCCCATGGCGTGCGCATACTCACAGATAAAGTAAGGCTTGCCTTTGTAGCCTTCGCTGCGGCTGCGCACCACTTCCACCGTTGGATACATGCTGGAACCGAGATCGGAATACTGCGCACCATTGTTAGCCCCCTCATAATGCACAAACCGGCTGTCGAGCTGTTTACAGATGTCATAAGTCTGAGCGAAATTGCTGCCGCCTCCGCACTCATTGCCCAACGACCAGAAGATGACACTGGGATGATTGCGGTCGCGCTTCACCATCCTGGTAGTACGGTCGTTCATGGCAGCCTGAAAGCTGGCATTGTCGGCCACATCATGGCGATAGTGACACTCCACGTCGGCCTCGTCCATGACATAGACACCGAAGGCATCGAATATGGCGTACATCTTCGGCTGACGGGGATAGTGGCTGGTGCGCACAGTGTTGACATTGGCCTGCTTCATCAGGGTCACATCGCGCAGCATGGTCTCGGTATCAATGGCACGACCATACTCAGGATGCGTGTCCTGCGTATTGACACCCTTGAAGAACACTCTGCGGTTATTAATGTAGATCAGATTGCCCACCTGCTTAATGGTTCGGAAGCCATATTTTGTGGAGAACACCATTTCCTCCTTACCGTCGCTGCCCTTCTGACTGACAATCACGGTGTACAGATAAGGCTGCTCGGCACTCCATGGCTTCAGCCCTGAGAGCGAGGCGAGCGTCACGTCGAGCCGTTTGGTCTCCCTACCCTTGTAGTCCACCGCTTTGCTGGCCACTGTCTTGCCATCGGCATCGGCCAGAGTCACCACCAGCGTTTTGGCAGCAGCAGTAGCATCAGGGTTGTTGACGGTGAGCGCCACATTCAAACTGCCTGCCGTAGCCTCATCGTTCAACGTGGAGGTGATATAATGGTCGGCCACGAATACCTTCGGTTTGGCCACGAGATAGACATCACGGTGGATGCCGCTCAAGTGCCACATGTCCTGTCCCTCAAGATAGCTGCCGTCGCACCAACGGTAGACGCGCACCGACAGCTGGTTGTCGCCCCTCAGGAGCAGCTTTGTGATGTCGAACTCGGAATCGGTGTTGGCACTCTCCGTGAAGCCGGCATACTGTCCGTTCACCCACACCACAGCGGCACTATAGAGACCGTCGAAATGGAGGAAAACGCGCTTGCCATCCCAGTCCTGTGGCAGACTGAAGGTGCAGCGATAGAAGCCTGTAGCGTTGTTATCGGTGACCCCATATTCTGAGAATCCTTCCTTGGCCACGCCCAGCACATCGCTCTTGAACGGGTAGCCCACATTGGTGTAGACGGGCTTGCCATAGTTGGCCATCTCCCAGGATAGGGGCACCCGAATGGTGGCCCATCCGGAATCATCGTAGTCGGCAGCCTGGAATTCGCTGTTGCCCGGTCCGTCTGTTGTGCCCGGGACGTACTTAAACTTCCATTCACCATTGAGCAACAGATAGTCAGCCTGCAGAGGTGTGAGCCAAGGCTTATTATAGTTGACATCAGCCTTCATCGCAGCCGTTGAGCGATAAGGAATATAGGTGGCATGAGCGTCTTCCATGCGGTCGCCCACCTTTTGCGGATTGCTTATCCATCCGAGGTTGAAAGTCTTGTCGGCAGTAGCCGGTGTCATGTCGTCGATAGCTACTTCCTTATAAGTGGCCCAGCTGCGTGTGTTGCCCTCAGTGCTACCGACCGTGACCGACGACAGTGCAAGCAGATTGCCGAAAGTGGCCGCGGAACCGTAGTCGGCACCGTTAATCTGGAGACCGTCGGCCGACAGCGTGACTTCGACCGTACCAGCCGTACCGCTGATATCTGTAGAGAAGAGCTGCTGATGCGTGGCCTCATACTGCACACGAAGCGTCTTAGTGCTCTTGGTGTAATAGAAATGGAGATTGTACTTCCCCGCGGTGGCAGGCCGCCAGACATCAATATCGTTGCCCACAGAGAGGATGTTCTCCCAAGTGGTATTGTCCTTGCACGAGGTCAGATCCACCGTGGCCGTGAGCTTGCGGGAGTTGAAGTTGACGTCGAGCTCCTGCGAGAACTTCTGGCCGTTGGGCGTAAAAGCACTCCACAGTACTTTCCTGGCTGCGGAAGTCTCCGTCCTGCCAGCCACGAGAAAGGCGAGCAGAAGCAGAGCGAGAGTTAGGTTTCTGTTCATATCTATAATCGAGTTTCACTTAATGATTTTCTTGCCATTGAGGATATACACTCCGTGCGGCAGCCTCCCGGCATTGAGTCCGTCAAGCTTCAGCCGGCGTCCGCTGAGGTCGGACACCTCGTCTGTCCTGCCCATACCTACGGTGGTGATGCCCGTGGAGCCCTGGAGCTGCCAGGTGATGAAAGGAGCCGATGCCGCAACCTCTTCTATCCAGCAGCTGAACCCCTTGTCAGTCATGGGCTCAGTCAGCCGACTGACCCCATTGCCGCGAATGACGTAAGAGGAGGCAGGCATCTGAGTCATGCAAAAGGATCCTCTGAACCGGGCGTTGCCACTGACCACCTCCACGGGTGCCTCGGCGAAGGTGCTCACACCGGCAAATACATAATGGTCGATGTCCGGAGCCTTCGTGGGTTTCACGAGGTAGGGACGTCCCTGTTCCACCGCATCGGCGAGCACAAAGATGAGCTCGTCACCACGGGTGCCACAGAGCGAGGCCAACTGGACGTCAGAGCCGAACTGTTCCTTCAGTCTGTCGGAGGGAATATCGAAGGGCACGCACAAAGTGTTCCACACGCCGAGTGTGAAAGTGCGCTTGAGGTTTACCGTAGCAGAACCCTGAATCACCGGCACGGTGTAGGTCGTATCCGTCTCATCGAGTGTCACCTCAGCTACGGCTGCCTCCTCCGGAGTCACAAAGCGCCATAGGGCATCGGTGAATTCGTCGTCGGGCTGCTGCATCATCGTGCGCACATCGCCAAAAGCCTCACTGAAGTAGAGAGGGTGGCAGTCGGCCGATTCGGGCAGCCGCACGCTAAGCACGTAGTTGTCCAACCTGCGCACGGCCGTCCACTCAGAGCGGCCACTGCTTCCGTTCGCCGAGGGCAAGCCGTAGAGCGAGCTCCCAAGCTGCCCCTCATGAGTGCTGAGAGTGAGCGTAGTGCCATTGCCGTCAAGAGTAAACGCCAAGGGCCGTCCCGTGAAAGCCAGTGAAGAGCCGGCAACACAGAGGAAAGCCTGCCGGCCCACATTCCAAAGATAGTAAGTGTTGCCCTTCAAAGGCTCAGAACCTTCGTAGGGCGAACCAGCGTGCATGGAAGCCAGCCCGGTCACAAGTAGAATGAGGAGGAGTAGTCTTTTCATCGTTCAGCCTTCATCTGTCCATCAATCCGCAAACCGACCCTCCGGCACCAGGACTTCCTTTTCGTTGCCATGGACCTTTCTCTCGGGCTTCTGACTGACAGAGCCGCGGTGCCTGCCAGGAAGCAGACATCATCCAAGCGTATTTTTTTAGCTGAGTTGTGGGCGGACATAAGGTTTAAGTTTCATTGTTTCTTAAGAAATCGGCGTTGCTGTGCCAAGGATAGCAGGCCGGACACAGACCATAAGCCATGTCCTGCAATGCGGTCTTAGAATGTGGTGAACCGCGTTAGCTCCTTGTAGCTGGTACTTCAGTCATGCTTCACCTTCATATCGAAAGTCAAAAAGAAAGAGCCGGATAGCATTCGCCTTATTCCGGTGTAAAGTTACGAAAAATATTTCAGAATCCAGGTCATTTCTCTTCGATTTCTTCAATAATTGCGGATATCCCCTATGAAAGGCCCGCAGATGCTCCCTTCGGCCACATTGTCGGTGGCAGAGTCAGCCAGGCACATGCAGTCGGCTGTTTTCCGGGGCTTTGGTTGTTCAGTGGCAAGCTGGCTCACCATGAACTCGGAGGCAGCGTCAGCGCCGCCCTCATGTCAGCACGCGTCAGCGTGGTGTTGCGCTCGGTCATCTCCTCAAGTTCGACAGGAGGCGGGAGGTTTGCTGTCCCAGCACTACGCTCCTAAAGTTGCTTGTGCGGGTGTTATTTATGCGTGTGCCCCTGGGTCACTTCCCCCTTTACTTGGCCGCATCATTGCAGACTAATCACTTGATTTTTCAGCCTGGCAAACGATTGTCAGCTGCGTAGCTTTTTATCATTCGCTGCGTAGTGAACGATCTTTTTCTATAGGATTACCATATGGTCACCCCAGCCTTTACCCCTCAAGGACGCCACTTTCACCCCACATGAAGCATAGTGTTGACCCCTCAACACCGTCCCTGTATCAGACCATTCGTCGTCCCCCAGTAGGGTTCTTCACCACACAGCCTATGGCGCCTGCGTCGTAACTCAAAGTGAGCAAAGCACCTACCCAATAAGAAATAACCACCGGCAGAAGCACAGTATACCAGAGAAAATCACTACCTTTGTAGGGAAACTTTTAATCATTCATTAAACCATAATGCTATGCACTTAGACCACATCCTCTTTACGGTGCTCTTGGCTGCCGGACTCAGTCTGCCAGTGAAGTCGCAGAACCCCAAACCCTTCACGGTGCCCGAAGTGAAAGAATGGAAAGGCTTCACAGGACAATTTCACCCCTCGGGCCGCATCGTCTGCTCAGACGACACCACCCGAATCATCGCCCAGCAGTTGGCCACCGACTACAAGCAGCTCTTCGGCCGCCAGCTCACCGTCGTCAGCGGGAAAGCCAGCACGGGCGACATCGTGCTCCGACAGCGGGGCAGCCGTAAACTGGGCGCCGAAGGCTACACGCTTACCGTCGGTTCCACAGCCCTCATCTCGGCTCCACACGCCAGGGGCCTCTACTGGGGCACCCGCACGCTTCTCCAGATCTCGGAACAGACAGCTGACAGGAGTCTGCCTCAAGGACAAATCACCGACTATCCCGACTATGCCTTCCGCGGGTTCATGCTCGACTGCGGCCGCAAGTTCTTCCCAATGGAGATGCTGCGCCAATACGTCAAGGTGATGGCGTATTATAAGATGAACGCGTTCCATATACATATTAACGACAATGCCTTCCCATGGTTCTACAACGGCGATTGGAGCAAGACGCCAGCCGCCTTCAGACTCAAGAGCGACAGGTTCCCCGGCCTCACCGCCCGCGACGGTCACTACACCAAGGCCGACTTCATCGCCCTGCAGCAGATGGCCGACAGCGTGGGTGTGGAGATTATTCCGGAAATCGACGTGCCGGCCCACTCTCTCGCCCTCACCCGCTACCGCCCCTCCCTGGGCAGCAAGGACTTCGGCCCCGACCACCTCGACCTGCTGAATCCTGACACCTACAGCTTCTGCGACTCCCTCTTCGAGGAGTATCTCGAAGGTCCCAACCCCGTGTTCCGTGGAAAATACGTGCACATCGGCACCGATGAATACTCCAACCGGCGTCAGGACGTAGTGGAGAAGTTCCGCGGCTTCACCGACCGCTACATCCGGCTCGTGGAGCGCTATGGCCGCAAAGCAGCCATTTGGGGCCAGCAGACTCACGCAAAGGGCACGACACCTGTCAAGGTGAAGGATGTGCTGATGTACTGCTGGTCGAACGACTACTCTCAACCCGAGGAGATGATGCGACTGGGCTATCACATTGTGAGTATCCCCGACCGCTACGTCTACATCGTACCCAAAGCAGGCTACTACTACGACTACCTCAACACCCAATGGCTCTACACCCACTGGACGCCGGCTCTCGTAAACGGCATCCAGTTTCCTGAGCGCACGAAGCTTATCGAAGGAGGAGCCTTCGCCGTGTGGAACGACATAGCCGGCAATGGCATCAGCGATAAGGACGTGCACTACCGCGTGATGCCCGCCATGCAGACCCTCGCCACCAAGATGTGGACAGGCGCCAACCCCTCGTTCAGCTACAACGACTTCAGCATCCGGCGGCTCAGCCTCAGCGAAGCGCCGGGAGTGAACTACGCCGGCCGTGAGCCCGCAGGCACCGTGCTCAACCTCGACAAGGTGGAACCGGGCAGCAGGCTGCCACTAAGCCAGATAGGCTGGAATTACTCCGTGAGCTTCGACATCGAGGCCGCCGGCGAGGCCCTCGGAACCCCGCTCTTCAGCTTTGGCGACACCCACTTCTGGCTCTCCGACCCCATAGCAGGCCAGCTGGGCTTCTCTCGCGACGGCTATCTTTATCACTTCGGCTATCAGTTCTTCCCCGGAGAGAAGGCACATGTGGAAGTACGCGGCAATGAAGAGAAGACCGTGCTCATCGTCAATGGCAAGACCGTAGCCAACCTGGATGTACGAAAGATAAACTTCGGAAAGCGCGGCGACATGTACTACGTGAGCACACTCGTGTTCCCATTGAAGCAAGCCGGATCCTTCAAGAGCCACATCAGCCACCTTAAGGTAGAGAGTCTGTCCGCACAGTGAGCCCTCATCCCAGAGCAGAACTACATTGAACTACGGAGTCCATCAGGAAGAAGGCATTTAACAAGAGTCAAAGAGTCTTAACCGATAGAAAATAACCTCCAAAACTTTACTGTTCGAAAAGTAAAAGCAGTAACTTTGCACCAATTATCTATAAAATTTGAGAGATCGCTATCTAAAAGAAACGTACCGGATGGAGAAAGGACTATATAATGCGGCGTACGAACACGACGCCTGCGGAATAGGAATGGTAGTGAACATTCATGGCAACAAGAGCCATGAGTTAGTGGATAATGCTTTGAAGGTGCTGGAAAACCTGCGCCACCGCGGAGCCGAGGGGGCTGACGGCAAGACCGGTGACGGCGCCGGCATCCTGCTCCAGATACCGCATGAGTTTATCCTGCTGCAAGGTATCCCCGTGCCCGAGAAGGGTAAGTACGGCACAGGACTGGTCTTCCTGCCCAAGGACCAGGAGCGCCAGCAGAAAATCCTATCGGTGATGATAGAGGAAATAGAGCGCGAGGGACTGCAGCTGATGCACCTGCGCAATGTGCCCACCCATCCCGAATGCCTCGGTGAGGCCGCATTGGCTACAGAACCCGACATCAAGCAGGTATTCGTCACTGGCGTCACCGACGACAAGGTGGACTGCTTCGAGCGCACCTTATATATTATTAGGAAGAAGATAGAGAAACGCATCACCGATAAGGACTTCTATATCTGCTCGCTCTCAAGCAAGAACATCGTCTACAAGGGCATGCTCTCCAGTCTGCAGCTGCGTCAGTACTACAACGACCTCTCCAACAAGTACTTCACCAGCGGGCTGGCTCTCGTGCACAGCCGATTCAGCACCAACACCTTTCCCACATGGAGCCTGGCTCAGCCCTTCCGCCTGCTCTGCCACAACGGCGAAATCAATACCATTCGTGGCAACCGCGGTTGGATGAAAGCACGCGAGAGTGTGCTCTCGTCGTCGCAGCTTGGTGATATCAAGGGCATTTCGCCCATCATCCAACCCGGAATGAGCGACTCGGCCAGCCTCGACAATGTGTTTGAATTCTTCGTCATGAGCGGTCTGTCGCTGCCCCACGCCATGGCTGTAATGATACCCGAGAGTTTCAACGACAAGAATCCCATCAGCGAGGATCTTAAGGCTTTCTACGAATACCACTCCATTCTGATGGAACCATGGGACGGACCTGCCGCCCTCCTCTTCAGCGACGGCCGCTTTGCCGGAGGAATGCTCGACCGCAACGGTCTGCGCCCGGCCCGCTACACCATCACGAAGAACGACACCATGGTCGTGTCGAGTGAGGTGGGCGTGATGGACTTCGACCCCACAGAGATTGCTGAGAAGGGACGTCTGCAGCCGGGTAAGATACTGCTCATCGACACTCAGGAGGGCAAAATCTACTACGACGGTGAAATCAAGGAACGTCTGGCCACGGCCCACCCCTACCGCCAATGGCTCAGCACCAACCGCATAGAGCTTGAGAAGATTAGGAGCGGGCGCAAGGTGGACAACAGCGTAAACCATCTCACAGCCAAGGAAATAGAGTTCGGATTCGGCGAAGAGGATATCGACGACACCATCGTGCCCATGGCCGTGAAGGGCCAGGAGCCTACAGCCTCCATGGGTAACGACACCCCGTTGGCGGTGCTCTCCGACCGCCCGCAAATATTCTTCAACTACTTCCGCCAACAGTTCGCCCAGGTAACCAACCCGGCTATCGACTCCATCCGCGAATTGCTGGTGATGAGCCTCACCGAATACATCGGGCGTGTGGGCAGCGGCATCCTCAACCCCGATGAATCCAACTGCAAGATGGTGCGCCTGCCCCACCCTATCCTTACAAACACCCAGCTCGACATCCTCTGCAACCTGCGCTACAAGGGTTTCAAGACCGTGAAGTTGCCCATTCTCTTTGAGCGCAACAAAGGTGAGGAGGGACTGCGTGAGGCCCTCGACGATCTCTGCCATCAGGCAGAACAGAGCGTCGACGACGGCTACAACTACATCATTCTCTCCGACCGCGATGTGGATGCCACCCACGTGGCCATCCCCTCGCTACTGGCTGTGAGCGCAGTGCACCATTACCTCATTGAGGCCGGTAAACGCGTGCAGACAGCACTGATCGTCGAGAGCGGCGAAATCCGGGAGGTGATGCACGCTGCACTGCTCTTAGGCTACGGTGCGTCGGCCCTCTGCCCCTACATGACCTACGCCATACTCGACGACCTCGTGAAGCGAGGCAAGATACAGGAGAACTATGCCACGGCCGAAGCCAACTACATCAAGGCAGTAAAGAAAGGCCTGCTCAAGATTATGGCTAAAATGGGCATCTCCACCATACGCAGCTATCGCGGTGCACAGATATTCGAGGCCGTAGGACTCTCGGAGAGTCTGCTCAAGGCTTACTTCGGAACCGACGTGAGCACCGTGGGTGGTATCGGTCTGAAGACCATCGCCCACGATGCCATCGCCTTCCATGACAAGGCTTTCGCTGCTGAGCAGAAGATTGAGGACGACCCCAAATCCGTGTTCCTGCCTAACCAGGGACTCTTCCACTGGCGCCGCGACGGCATCCGCCACGCCTGGAGTCCCGACGTCATTGCCACACTCCAACTGGCCACGCGCAAAGGCGACTACGAGCTGTTCAAGAAGTTCGAACACCTCGTTGACGAAAAGCCCGAGCCCATCTTTCTGCGTGACTTCTTCGATGTGAAGAAGCACCCCATCAGCATCGACAAAGTGGAGCCAGTGGAGCAGATCGTGAAGCATTTCGTCACGGGAGCTATGAGCTTCGGCGCACTCTCGAAGGAGGCTCACGAGGCACTGGCACTGGCCATGAACAAGCTTGGCACGCGCAGCAACACCGGTGAGGGTGGTGAGGATAATCAGCGCTACCACGAGAAGGTGGACGGTATCAGTCTCTCAAGCAAGACTAAGCAGGTGGCCTCAGGACGGTTCGGTGTCACCACGGAATATCTCGTCAATGCCGAGGAGATACAAATCAAAGTGGCCCAAGGAGCCAAGCCGGGCGAAGGCGGACAGCTGCCGGGCTTCAAGGTGAACGAGATTATAGCCAAGACGCGTCACTCCATACCCGGCATCAGCCTCATCTCGCCACCACCCCACCACGACATCTACTCCATCGAGGACTTGAAGCAACTCATCTTCGACCTGAAGAACGTGAACCCGAAGGCTGCCATCAGCGTGAAACTGGTGGCCGAGAGCGGAGTGGGCACCATTGCGGCCGGCGTCGTCAAGGCCAAGGCCGATCTGGTGGTCATCTCGGGAGCTGAAGGCGGTACCGGAGCAAGTCCGGCTTCGAGCATGCGCTTCGCCGGTATCTCACCCGAAATAGGCATTGCCGAAACTCAGCAGACTCTGGTGAAGAACGGACTGCGCTCACTCGTCAGACTGCAGGTCGACGGCCAATTGAAGACCGGACGCGATGTCATAATGCTCGCCCTGCTCGGAGCCGAAGAGTTTGGCTTCGGCACCGCAGTTCTCATCACCTTGGGTTGCGTGATGATGCGCAAATGCAACCAGAACACCTGTCCCATGGGAGTGGCCACACAGGACGAAAGGCTGAGAGCCCATTTCCGCGGAAGCTATAAATACGTTATCAACTACTTCACATTCCTGGCTCAGCAAGTAAGGGAATACCTCGCCGATATGGGATACACCCGACTGAACGACATCATCGGCCACACCGAACTGCTCGTACCACGCAAGACGGCCAACACCAAATGGGCTTCGCTCGACTTCGGCCGTATGCTCCACCAGGAAAAGGGAGACAGCAGTTACTACTGCTCCAAGACGCAGGAGCACGACCTCGGTGGCATCCTCGACGAACAGCTCATTGCCAACAGCCAAAAGGCTATTGCCGATGGCGAGGAAGTGAACCTCGATTTCGCCATTCGCAACACCAACCGCGCCGTGGGTGCCATGCTCAGTGGCATGATAGCTGCCAAATACGGTGAGAAGGGACTGGCCGACAACACCATCAACGTGAAATTCAAGGGCAGTGCCGGTCAGAGCTTCGGAGCCTTCCTCGTCAAGGGTGTTGACTTCAAGCTGGAAGGCGATGCCAACGACTACTTTGCCAAAGGACTGAGCGGAGGACGCATCAGCATCCTCCCTCCCATCCGCAGCAATTTCAACGCAGAAGACAACATCATTGCAGGCAACACCGGACTCTATGGAGCCACAAGCGGTGAGCTCTACATCAACGGTCAGGTGGGCGAACGCTTCGCTGTAAGAAATTCCGGAGCCATCGCCGTAGTAGAGGGAGCCGGTGACCACTGCTGCGAGTATATGACAGGAGGCCGGGTGGTGGTACTCGGACCTACAGGCCGGAACTTCGCTGCCGGTATGAGCGGCGGCGTGGCCTACGTATGGGACAAAAACCATGACTTCGACTACTTCTGCAATATGGACATGGTGGAGATTAACCTCGTGGAGGAAAGCAGCTACCGCAAGGAGCTCCACGAACTCGTGCGACAACACTACCTCTACACAGGGTCGAAACTGGCCCGCACAATGCTTGACGACTGGAACCACTACGTAGACGAATTCATTCAGGTGGTGCCCATCGAGTACAAGCGCGTCCTACAAGAGGAGCAGGTGAAAAAGCTTAAGCAAAAGATCGCCGACATGCAACGCGACTATTAGTCTAGCCAACAGTAATCACCAACATTCAACCGACAACATTCAACACGTACGATAATGGGAAATCCAACGGCATTCTTAACAGTAGCCCGGAAAGAGGCTGGCTATAGGCCAATACACGATAGAATACATGACTATGGAGAAGTGGAGCAGACACTCAACAGCAGCGACCGCCGTTTGCAGGCAAGCCGTTGCATGGATTGTGGCGTGCCCTTCTGCCACTGGGCTTGTCCGTTAGGCAACAAACCGCCCGAGTGGAACGACGCTGTCTACAAAGATGACTGGGAACTTGCCTATCAATTGCTCACATCGACCAACGACTTCCCCGAGTTCACCGGGCGCATCTGTCCCGGCCTCTGCGAAAAGGCTTGTGTTCTCAATCTCATGGAACACGAACCCACCACTAACCGCGAAGACGAGGCTGCTATCATAGAGCATGCTTTCGAAGAAAACTTCGTCCACCCACATGTCATTCACCGTAATGGCCACAAGGTACTTGTCGTCGGAGCAGGACCGGCGGGACTTACTGCCGCAACAAGACTCAACCAGGCTGGCTTCGAGGTTACCGTCATCGATGCCAATGAAAAAGCGGGCGGACTTCTGCGCTTTGGCATTCCCAACTTTAAACTCAACAAGGCCATCATCGACCGCCGGATGGCATTACTCGAACAGGAAGGTATCCACTTTGAATACGGCAAGCGGATAGACGTCAATCAACTCCCGGAAGGCTTCGATGCTTATGTGGTAGCCACAGGAACTCCCACTGCACGTGATTTGAAGATTCCGGGACGCGAACTCAAAGGCATCTACTTCGCACTCGATATGCTCGCGCAACAGAACCGAGTACTCGAGGGAATGGAGTTCGCTAAGGACGAAAGGGTGACGGCACATGGCAAAGACGTGCTCGTCATCGGAGGCGGCGACACGGGCAGCGACTGCATTGGAACCGCTCACCGCCAAGGTGCCAAGAGCGTGACACAAATTGAAATCATGCCCAAACCGCCAGTGGGCCCAGATGATCCGAACAATCCATGGCCTAACTGGCCACGCACGCTCAAGACCACCTCTTCGCATGAAGAGGGATGCGTGAGGCGCTGGAATATCAACTCGCTGGAGTTCATCGGCCGCAATGGCAAGCTCACAGGCGTGAAGGTGCAGGAGATTACGTGGGAGCCCAATCCCGCTGGAGGACGACCACTCATGAAACCAACCAAGGAGCCAGAAGTCATCAAGGCCGACATGGTGCTCTTAGCCATGGGATTCCTCAAACCGACTCAGCCTGAATTCGCAAAAAATGTCTTCGTGGCAGGCGATGCCGCCAACGGGGCCACCTTGGTGGTAAGGGCGATGGCAAGTGGCAAAAAGGCTGCCATGGACATTGCCAAGATGTTCCAGTGTGAATAATGGCAGACGAGTCCGTTCATTATCTGCCTTCAAAGGTAACTGCCGGCAAGCAGCTATAACGGGAACGAACGGCACATCGACTGCTTGAAGTCGACAGCCGACATCCACGATTCGACCTCATTAGTCTGCGCTGTAAGGGCCAGAGTACGAAAGAGATCGTGCGCAGACATCCAGGCACACTGCACTAAAGTGGAGATGACACATCAGGGGAAACCGGAAGGCTCAGAAAGAGCTGCCGGCTTCCCTTTCTCATTTATCAGGAGGAAGACAAGCCAGGACAGAAAAAGACTGTGCCTACGGATGGAGACACAGTCTGAAAGGGTTAATCGCCGAAAAGCACCGTGGGGCCTCAACCCTCATGGATATCTTTCACAGCCCGGCCGCTCGGTTCATTGACATTGCGGAATGAAGCATCCCATGCCAGAGCCTCGGCGGTGGAGCAGGCCACGCTGGGCACACTGGGCACGCTGCAGGCAGCACTCTCGCTGGGGAAATGCTTCTCAAAAATGCTACGATAGTAGTACTCCTCCTTGTTGCGGGGCGGATTAATGGGGAACCGTTCGGCCGCGTGCTTCATTTCCTCGTCGCTCACAGCCTCAGAGGTTATCTTCTTGAGGGTGTCAATCCAACTGTAGCCTACACCATCGCTGAACTGCTCCTTCTGCCTCCAAGCCACAGCATCGGGCAACATGTCGGAGAAGGCGTCACGGACAATCTTCTTCTCTATCTCCTTTCCCGGGCACATCTTGTAGGCGGGATTCAGAGTCATGGCCACATCAAGGAATTCCTTGTCGAGGAAAGGCACACGGCCCTCAACACCCCAGGCAGCCAGACTCTTGTTAGCCCGGAGACAATCGTACAGGTGCAATTTACCAATTTTCCGCACTGTCTCATTATGAAACTCCTCGGCATTGGGTGCCTTATGGAAATAGAGATAACCCCCGAATATCTCATCGGCGCCCTCGCCCGAAAGCACCATCTTAATGCCCATCGACTTGATGACACGGGCCAAGAGGTACATCGGGGTGGAGGCGCGCACCGTGGTCACATCATAAGTCTCGATGAAGTAGATGACGTCGCTCAATGCGTCGAGACCTTCCTGAATGGTATAATTGATTTCGTGATGCACTGTTCCGATATAGTCGGCCACAAGTTTTGCCTTAGCTAAGTCGGGAGCCCCCTTCAGTCCCACTGCAAAGGAATGAAGTTGAGGCCAGTAGGCTCTGGAACGCCCTCCATCCTCAATGCGTCGTTCCGAATATTTCTCAGCGATTGCTGAGATGACCGAGGAGTCGAGTCCTCCCGACAACAGCACTCCATAAGGGACATCACTCATGAGCTGGCGCTTCACCGAATCTTCGAGCGATGTTCTGACCGCAAGTACACTGTCGTCGTAGGTGAGATGAGCAGCCTTACCGGTCATCACCTTCTCATAGCTGGTCCAATCGCGGCGATACCATCGCTTCATGCCCGGTTGCCCACTGAAATAGTAATGCCCTGGCAAGAATGGCTCATAGCGGTCACATTGTCCCTCAAGAGCCTTGAGCTCGGAGGACACATACACCTTGCCGTCATTATCATAACCAATATAAAGAGGTATAACTCCGATGGGGTCACGGGCGATGAGGAAGGCATCAGCAGCCTCGTCGTAAAGCGCAAAAGCGAAAATTCCACTCAACCGTTCCATCATCTGTTCTACAGCCGCCGTTGCGTCCTCATGGGCCTTGGCTCTCGGTGCCACATACTTCCTATATAGAGCAAGTATCACTTCACAGTCGGAGCCCGTCTGAAAGGCATAGTCGCTGAATGCTCCGCGGATGTCGCGATGATTATAGATTTCACCATTCACTGCCAGCACCTGCTGACGGTCAGGCGAGAAGAGCGGCTGACGGCCAGACTCAGGGTCAACGATGCTCAGACGCTCATGAGCCAGGATGGCAGAGCCTCCACAGAAGATTCCACTCCAATCAGGTCCTCGATGCCGTATGCGCCGGCTCATGCCCAAGGCTTTCTGCCTCAGTTCGGGGTTCTGCTCTCTCACATTGAAGATTCCGATTATACCACACATATCCAGTATTCTTTTGCTTTAACTTTACATTATGATAGTTGAGACCGCAAATATAGCACAAATAGTCGAATAAAACACCAACTCACTACCACTTTGAATCTTGAATTTATCGGTTTAGCCGATACTGAAAGTATCAACCCCCACATAGCTTACAGATAATCTATTTCCCAAAGAGTTTGCTTATACTTATTAAATATCTAAAAATAACAGCCACATAATTACTACTTTTGTTTGGGGTATGCCGTGATTGTTATACCTTTGCAACAAGAAGAGAAGCATTAAGTAACAAGAGAAGAAATAGTAAGCAATGTCTTGTAAGATACCCTTTGTAAAGATGGATGGTGCCGGCAACGATTATATCTATGTGGAGACCTTGCACCTCAACCTACCCAACCCTTCGGCGGCAGCACGCAGGTGGAGCGCTTATCACACAGGTATTGGAAGCGACGGCCTTGTCCTCATCGGCAAGCCTACCATCCTCAGCGGGGCCGACTTTTCCATGCGCATCTTCAATGCTGATGGCTCCGAGGCGATGATGTGTGGCAACGCCAGCCGATGTGTGGGGAAATATCTCTATGAAAAAGGCCTGACCACGAAGGACAAGATACGGCTCGAAACCAAATCCGGCGTCAAAATACTTTCGCTCAGCCTGTCGGACGCTGTGAACGAACGGGGATTAAGAACAGTGGAAAATGTCACCGTCGACATGCTCGAGCCCCGCTTCGACGTAGCAGAACAGTTCACCGGCAACACGCCCGACTTGAGACATCTGCCGGGGCTCAGCGACCAAGGCGCCGAGGTGAGATGCTCCAAATTCGTCAGCATGGGCAATCCACACTTCGTCATTTTCGTCGATGACATCAGCAAGGTGGATGTTGCCAAAGCAGGTAGCCGACTGGAGTACGACCCTGCATTTCCGGCACGATGCAACATTGAATTTGCACAAGTCAGGCCCGACGGCGACATCAGAACTCGAGTATGGGAAAGAGGAAGCGGCATCACTATGGCGTGTGGCACTGGAGCCTGCGCAACAGCAGTGGCAGCCGCTTTTTTTGGTCTCGCACATCGCAAGAGCCATATCCAAATGGACGGAGGCCGGCTGGGAGTAGAATGGCAGGAGACCGACAACCATGTGATGCTGTCAGGACCTGCCGAGTTCGACTTCGAAGGATGGATTGCAGCTGATTTTTAGCACCCAGTGAACTACCCCGCGTAATATTCAGCCAACAGAGCACTGCCTGTTCTGAAGAGTTCGCATAAAGAGAGGACATGAGCCTCCATAACAGATAAAAGAATAGTAGTAACATCAAACATAAACATATAAATATATGGCACTTGTAAATGAGCACTTTCTTAAGCTCTCGGACAATTATCTCTTCGATGAGATAGCTAAAAGGGTAAATGCCTACAAAGTGTCGCATCCCAAGGAGCGCGTCATCAGTCTTGGTATTGGTGATGTGACCCAACCCCTGTGCCCCGCCGTAATCGAGGCAATGCACAAGGCTGTTGACGAGATGGCCGTCAAAGCCACCTTCCGGGGATACGGTCCCGAGCGAGGCTACGACTTCCTGCGTGAGGCTATCGTAAAGAACGACTTTCTGCCGCGCGGCATCCACCTCGACCCCAATGAAATATTCATTAATGATGGTGCCAAAAGCGATACGGGCAACTTCCAGGAATTGCTCCGTTGGGACAACAGCGTCGGTGTCACCGACCCGGTATATCCGGTGTATATCGACTCCAACGCCATGATTGGACGTGCCGGCGTCTTGGAAAACGGATGCTGGAGCAATGTCACCTACTTCCCCTGTACGGCCGAGAACAAGTTTATTCCTCAGCTGCCCGACCACCGCGTCGACATGATTTATCTCTGCTACCCCAACAACCCGACAGGCACCGTTCTGACCAAAGAGGAACTACGCAAATGGGTGAACTATGCCGTAAGAAACGACTCCATCATCCTCTACGATGCTGCCTATGAGGCCTACATTCATGACGACAACATTCCTCATTCTATCTATGAGATACGCGGAGCCAGAAAGGTGGCAGTAGAATTCCGTAGCTTCTCGAAGACGGCTGGCTTCACAGGAGTGAGATGCGGCTACACGGTTGTTCCCAAGGAGGTCACAGCCTCGTCGCTCGACGGCAAAGAGCGTGTTCCCTTGAACCAGCTTTGGAACCGACGCCAGTGCACTAAGTTCAATGGCACAAGCTACATCAGTCAGCGGGCTGCCGAGGCCATATACACACTGGAAGGACAGAAGCAAATCAGGAAAACCATAGATTACTACATGAGCAATGCCAAGTTCATGCTTGACATGCTCACTAAGCTTGGCTTCGAGGTTTACGGCGGCGTCAATGCTCCCTATCTGTGGGTAAAGACTCCAAACGGCGTGGAGAGCTGGAAGTTCTTTGAGCAATTGCTCTATGGGGCATCTGTGGTTTGCACGCCCGGAGTGGGCTTCGGACCCAGCGGCGAAGGCTACGTGCGCCTAACCTCCTTCGGCAACAGCGACGACTGTCACGAGGCAATGGAAAGAATCGCCAAATGGATGAATCATTAACCAATACAAGGAAAAGATTATTGCACTTTTAACATTACAACTATTATGGCAAATTTGAGATTTGAAGCAGTAGCAGAGGCATCGCGCAGAAAGCCTCTCGAAGTGGAAACTCCGAAGGAACGACCATCAGAATTCTTCGGTAAGAATGTATTCAATCGACAGAAGATGTTCAAATACCTTCCTGTCGATGTATACCAGAAGCTCACAGATGTCATTGATAACGGTGCCCCCCTGGATCGCAGCATCGCTAATGCTGTGGCAGCAGGGATGAAGCAGTGGGCCAGCGAGAATGGGGTTACACACTACACACACTGGTTCCAGCCACTCACCGGCAGCACAGCAGAAAAGCACGATGCCTTCATTGAGCACGACGGAAAGGGTGGCATGCTGGAAGACTTCTCCGGAAAACTCCTGATGCAGCAGGAACCTGACGCTTCAAGCTTCCCCTCAGGAGGCATCCGCAACACTTTCGAGGCAAGAGGCTACTCGGCCTGGGACCCCACATCCCCGGTCTTCATCATGGACGACACGCTCTGCATCCCTACAATCTTCATCTCATACACCGGCGAGGCACTCGACTACAAGGCTCCATTACTGCGGGCTCTGCATGCCGTAAGCGTTGCAGCCACAGACGTTTGTCACTACTTCTACCCAGACGTAAAGAAGGTAGTATCCAATTTAGGATGGGAGCAGGAGTATTTCCTTGTCGACGAGGCGCTCTACAATGCACGCCCCGACCTGATGCTCACTGGCCGGACACTGATGGGGCACGACTCGGCCAAGAACCAGCAAATGGATGACCACTACTTCGGAACAATTCCAGAGCGAGTGCAGGCCTTCATGAAGGATCTGGAAATCCAGGCTCTCGAGCTCGGCATCCCCTGCAAGACCCGTCACAATGAAGTTGCGCCTAACCAATTTGAATTGGCTCCCATCTTCGAAGAAACCAATCTCGCCGTCGACCATAATATGCTGCTGATGTCGCTCATGAAGAAGGTCGCCCGGAAGCATGGATTCAGGGCTCTGCTCCATGAGAAACCCTTTGACGGCATCAATGGCTCAGGAAAACACAACAACTGGAGTCTGAGCACCGACACTGGCATTCTGCTTCATGGCCCAGGCAAGACTCCAGAAGACAACCTGCGCTTTGTGGTGTTCATTGTTGAAACCCTGATGGGCGTCTACAAGCACAACGGGCTGCTGAAAGCCAGCATCATGAGTGCCACCAACGCACATCGTCTGGGCGCCAACGAAGCCCCACCAGCCATCATCTCCTCCTTCCTGGGAAAGCAGCTCAGCGATCTTCTTGAGCACATTGAGAAGTCGGACAAGGATGACCTCTTCAAGCTTGCAGGCAAGAAGGGCGTAAAGCTCGACATCCCTGAGATTCCGGAGATTATGATCGACAACACTGACCGCAACCGCACCTCTCCATTTGCTTTTACGGGCAACCGCTTCGAATACCGTGCTGTGGGCTCCGAGGCCAATTGCGCCAGCGCCATGATTGTGCTCAACACCGCTGTGGCTGAGGCTTTAACCAACTTCAAGAAGCGAGTAGACGCACTGATTGCGAAAGGAGAAGACAAGCTGGCTGCCATTATTGATGTGGTGCGCGAGGATATCAAGACCTCATCACCTATCCACTTCGACGGCAATGGCTATAGCGACGAATGGATTGCTGAGGCCGAGCGCCGCGGACTGGACTGCGAGAAATCATGCCCCGTCATCTTCGACCGCTATCTTGACGACGACAGCGTTAAGATGTTCGAGGACATGAACGTGATGAAGCGCAACGAACTTGAGGCTCGCGACGAGGTGAAATGGGATACCTACACGAAGAAGATCCAGATAGAAGCCCGTGTCATGGGCGACCTGTCGATGAACCACATCATCCCTGTGGCAACGCTCTATCAAAGCCAACTGGCCGAGAACGTAGAGAACATGTTCGAGATATTCGACAAGGCTGAGGCCGAGAAGCTCACAGCCCGTAACAAGAAGATCATCAAGGAGATTGCCGAGCGCACGCAAGTAATAGAGACCGGCGTGGAAGAACTTGTCAACGCCCGCAAGGTTGCCAACAAGATTGAGGATGCACGCACCAAAGCTGTGGCCTATCACGACACCGTGGAGCCAAAGCTGGACACCATCCGTTATCAGATTGACAAGCTGGAGCTCATCGTCAGCGACGAACTTTGGACACTGCCCAAGTACCGCGAGCTCCTGTTCATAAGATAAAACGACATTGCATTCGGAGGAATGTACTATTTCTTTTATTGGTTGTTTAATTTTTTACATTAGTTTGTTATTTTAGGGGGGAGGGCCGCGAGGCTGTACCCCCTCTTTTGTCGAACGACAAAGCAGGGGTTACCCTGCAATCCTGCTGTTCTAAGCGAAGTTCCTCACACCTCAGCCTGTCAGACTTTGAGCGAATGAGTAACCATCAGCAAGAATTCCCTGCATTGTTACCAAGCTCTGTTAATCGCATCACCAAGGCCTTCAAGAGCCAAATGGCCTAACACATAAAATTCGGGACACAGGATATTTTCCGTGGGTTAGTTAATCACAATACCAGAATAGTGTACCCACGGGACATGATGCAAGTAAGATTACTGCCTCATCTTTGGTTTGTCATGAAGGAAGATCTCTATCTGATTAGTAATCGATAACTCAGCATCATAGCTCATGGTTGAGGAATATTATTTCAACGACGAGAATAATCATAAACCTTGAGGAACATATACCATCTGACTTGTGGCATATTATACGTTGGAATCTGCGGTGTTCTCATGCATCTATGTGCATACATTGAAGATCATTCTCCACATGCATTTCCCTCAAAACCTAACGCAAGCTTGGCCACAAGAATAGGCTTTTAAACAAGCTTGATGAACTCGAAATCCATCCGAATAGGAGATAGAAATAGTCTCGCTGAATAGCAACGCGAATTGAAAGGATCATCAGGTAAATGCGAAAAACAAGTTTACAGTTTATTAACCTTCGAGATTCGACATTCTCAATTAATGTTTTTACATTTGCACTGTTTAAAGAATTCAAACCCTAATATTATGGCTAAACGCTATCTTTTCTTGACGTTGCTTACCTGTTGCGCAATAGTGGGCCAGGCAAAAGTAAAGCTGTCGCACCTCATCAGCGACGGCATGGTAATACAACAGAACTCAGAGGTCAGACTTTGGGGCTGGGACACTCCAGGCAAAATGATAAAAGTGCGCACGTCATGGTCGCCTACGCTCTACACTGCCCGTGCGGCTGCAGACAGCACGTGGATGGTAAAAATACACTCACCGAAAGCCAGCTACAAGCCACTAAGCATAACATTCAATGACGGAGAAGCTACCACGGTACGTAATGTGCTTGCTGGAGAGGTGTGGCTGTGCGGTGGGCAGAGCAACATGGAGATGCCCATGCGTGGATGGGGCACATGCCCTATACCCACATACAACGAAGAGATGATGAACGCTTCCCGATATTCTGGAGTGCACTATTGCACGATACCGGAAGTATGCACCGAACAGCCTCAGGCCGACGCCAACTGCAAGTGGCAGACAGTAAGCGCAAACACCTTGGGCGATGTCTCGGCTACAGCCTACTATTACGCCCGCACTCTAAATGCCTCACTCAACATTCCTATCGGCATCATCATTGCCTGTAAGGGTGGTTCACGCATTGAAGGATGGCTTAACAAGGCTAACATCAAAGCCTACACGAAGGACCCGCTCGACTTGGAGTCCTTAAAGAAGAAGTACAAGGGTAACTGGTCGTATCCCAACTACTGGTATAACGGAACCCTCTATCCTACACTGAAATACACCATCAAAGGATTCATCTTCTACCAGGGCTGTTCCAATGTGGGCAATCCCGAAGGCTATTATTCCCGGCTGATGAACGTCATGGTGAAGCAGTGGCGGGATGATTTCGCTTTAGGCAACCTGCCTTTCTACTTTGTAGAGATAGCTCCCCACAGCTATGGAAACGTGAACCGAGACAATGCGGCACGACTGCGCGAAGAACAGTTTAAGGCATCCAAAGAAATCAGCAATTGCAGTGAGGTGAGCACTGTCGACCTCGTCTACCCATGGGAGCATGAGAACATCCACCCGGCCCAGAAGAAGCAGGTGGGCGAGCGGCTGGCCATGAAGGCCCTCAAGAACCAGTATGCTTTCACACAGTTGCTCGCTGACGGTGCCGAGTATGGTAGCCTGCGCATCTCCAACGACACCTGTTTCGTGAGCCTCAAGAACATGTACATGGGCTTTGTTCCATCGGGCGAGCAGACTGGATTTGAGGTGGCAGGCTCTGACAAAGTGTTCCACAAGGCCAAAGCAGTCAGCTCGGGCATCGACAAGTTGATAATCACCTGTCCCGAGGTAAAAGCTCCGGTGGCCGTGCGCTATTGCTTCCGCAACTTCCAGCTCGGCAGCGTGCACAATTCAGCCGGGCTACCTCTCTTCCCCTTCCGCACCGACAACTGGTGAGACGAGTGTCATCGGTGCTCCACTCCCAACCAGTATTTGGCTGCAGGTAAATAAGACAGCAGCCACACGGCAATATAAGTGGTCACAAATGTGGAGACGGCAATGAGAGGTATCATCAACGCCACTGATTGGCTAAGACCTTCCAAGATGTCGTGTGCAGCATTGAGCAGCATGATATGGGAGAGGTACATGCCAAAACTGCATGCCGAGATACTCGTTATGAGACGCGGCAACCAGCCTGAGTTCTTGACATGCCACTGGCTCAGGAGCGAGAACATGCCATAAGCCATCATAGCCACATTGAGGGAGCAGAAATCCCAAGGCACTTCCAACTCCACCACATTGCTCACACTGGCAATCCTACTATTGAATATCATGGCCGTAGCTACATATCCTACAAGGAGTATAGCTACGGCTATTCCTTTTCTGCTGGGACCGAAGCGGCGGATATAGGACCCCAAAACAAGATAGCCGACAAAGCCCGTGAAATAGTAGAGGCTCGGTGTATGGTTCCAGGGGCACTCTCCCCAAACCTCGGGGGTTACAAGGTGGATATAGGGCAGAAGCGTAGTGACAGCCCACAGCAGAAGGAACATCTGCATGGCGCGCTTGCTGCAAGTCTGTGCCCAAGGCGAGAGCACAGGGATAATAAGGTAGATGCCAATGAGCATATAGATGTACCACAGATGGCCCACCTGCACACCCCAGTTCACAGGGATATTAAGGATGTTGACCAAGCACTGCTGCGAGCTGTCGCCACGGTAGAAAACATAATACACGGCAAAAGCCACACACCAGAACACCCAAGGCCAAAGAATGCGGGTGAATCGCCGGTGGAAAAATGCCCTTGCTCCGGTTTTCATCGGCAACAGGAAATAACCGGAAATCATCACAAACAGACCGATACAGATGCGGGACAGACTATTCATCCATCCTATCAAGTGGGTGTCCGAATAGTTGGTAAGGCTCAGATTGGGCCCGATGTAATAAAACTCACTGGAATGTTGGAAGAGCACTAAGAAGATGGCTATCACACGGATAAGGTCTAAAGCCACGTTGCGCTGCTTGGGTTGATGCGCGAGAATTGAATTGTCAGTATTCATAATCATTTAGTTTCCTACTGCAAAGGTACTGCAAGAAAAGCTCACAGCAAAAGATAAACCGACTTTTCTTACACACCGCCTTGCAGCCTTAGCGTCGGTGCTATAGGAAAAAGCATTCGCTACGCAGCGAACGATTGATGGCCAAGACCAACTCACTGTGATGCTTCATGATTTCGGATGCCTGGTCCATCATCTGCCATGCCTCCGACAAAATCCCTTGCCCTACATAGGTCATTAGAGATTTTTTTCCTACTTTTGTAGTCAAAATCACAGGCATGGATAATAGAAAAGAAAGCAGGTCGCCCTACAAGACCATCCGAGATTATGCCATTATCACCGTTGCCATCCTAATGGGCACCGTAGGATGGACACTGTTTCTGCTCCCTAATCAAATCACCATGGGCGGCATCACCGGCATCGCTTCCATCATCTACTGGGGTACTGGCATACCTGCCCAGGACATCTATTTCGTGGTCAATGCGCTGCTGCTCATAGCAGCCCTGAAAGTACTCGGCTGGAGATTCTGCATTAAGACCATCTACGCCGTCATTCTCTTCACCATAGCCTCAACACTCATTCAGCATTACACCAGCGGCAGCGGCATGCTGTCCGACCAAAAGTTTATGGCCACTATCGTCGGCGGAGTCTTTATGGGCATCAGCGTAGGCCTCGGACTCTCGGCCGGAGGCAGCACCGGCGGCTCGGACGTCATTGCTGCCATGATTCACAAATACCACGACATCTCATTGGGTCACGTCATCCTCTTCTGCGACCTCGCCATTATCACCTCCAGCTATGTGGTGCTCCACGACTGGGAAAAAGTGCTTTATGGCTACGTATTGCTCTTCGTCATCTCGTTCTGCGTTGACAGTGTCGTCAACTCGCTGCGGCAGTCGGTGCAGTTCTTCATTGTCTCCGACAAATACGAGGAATTAGGACAGGCCATCAACGGCATTGCTAACAGAGGCTGCTCCACGCTGAATGGCAACGGCTTCTATTCAGGCAAGGATATCCGTGTGCTTTTCGTGATTGCCAAAAAGAGTGAATCGAGTATCATCTTCGACCTCATCGATGAAATCGACCCTAATGCCTTCGTTGCCCAGAGTGCCGTCATCGGTGTCTACGGACAAGGCTTCGACACTTTCAAAGTGCACAAACACGGATTGGCGAAAGCCAGGAGAAAGCTCGACGAAATGAACGTTGGATAGATGTCAGCTGGCATCCGCAGTAAGTGGCCAAGCATAGGGGTGCATAAGCTGCGGAAGGCCCATCAACAATAATATTAATCCATAACGAAAAAGCAGGAAAGAAGAAAACTTCCATCCTGCTTTCGTAGGGACGATCGGGTTCGAACCGATGACCTCTGCAATGTGACTGCAGCGCTCTAAACCAGCTGGGCTACGCCCCTATTGTCGGTAACCATGTGCAAAAGTAATACAAAAATCCCAACCCACCAAGCTTCCGCCCAATTATTTTCAGATTTCACGCTATTTTGTCTTCACAGCTCAAATATTCAGGCCTCCTGCTTGTCACTCTGAGCAAAATGAGCTATATTTGCCCTGCATAAACCTATCAAGCACTCCTTAAAGTCATGAAGAGAACTCTTTACCGCATTTTCACATTCATGCTGTACCTGCTGCTATCAGCCACGAAAGCCTCAGCCGACGAGACGATGACCTTCATCCAATCTTCCGGCACTGCGGGTGTGCTCGAAGGAGCTCCAGAGGGCACCAGTGCCGTATTCACCAACGACTACTCTTACAACAGGTTCATGCTCACCGCAGGCCATACCATGACCCTCACAATCAAGGGCATGCCGCGCTCAGCAACGCTGAAGTCCATCTCACTGTTGCTCAAGACCAACGCTTCCTCCGGCCTTGGCAAGGTGGAAGCATGGATCGGTGAGAACAAAGTGACCCACTTCAATATCCCTACGCTCGGCAACGACTATAGAAACATTAAAATAGGTGCGACGCCGACTCCTTTCACCTCCGACCTGGTCGTCCGCCTCTCAGCCAGTGCGAATTCCGTCTACTGCTGCCGGTTCCAAATCCAATATTCGCTACAAGAACACACTGACACAACGGTCGACATTGAGCACTTCAAGCACACTTCAGCCGAAACCACCCTGCGGCTACAGCATGCACAAGTGACTTACCGCTCCGGCAGCGACCTCTTCGTTCAAGAGAACGGCCATGCTCTCGACCTTTATGCAACAGGGCTCAACTTCAAAGAGGGCGACATCATCGGCGGTACGCTGCGTGGCCGCTATTGTTTTCGCGACGGATTGCCCATGCTGACCGAGCCCACCGACAACCAGTTGAACACGAAGGGGCTATCCACCGTCAGTCCACTTCAGATTGTCGCCGACTCACTGCAGGGACACATCGGGCAATTGGTGAGGATGCACATCCAGAAGGGTGGCATCACGATGAAAGATCGATTCGCACTTTGTTCCACCCCTTGCACAACGACTCTGCCTCCTGGAGCCGACGTCACGCTAACGGGTATCGCTGCTCTCGACGACAGCAAGCCTGTGGTCTACCTCACCGATTCCCCAGGGTTCCTCTTTGCCGACTCACTGCACAATACCTATACGAGTTGGCCATCAGCTGATATCGAACTTCACAGATGGGTGGCCGTAAGCCAATGGAACACCCTCACATTGCCCTTCTCAATGACGGCCCAGCAAGTAGCAGATGTTTTCGGCGAAGACACCCAGGTGGCAGCATTCCAGGGAGATTCCTGCAAGACACTGCAGTTTGTCATCCTCCCATCCTCGCGTATTGAAGCCGGAGTCCCATATCTCATCCACCCGGCACGCGACGTTCGGGTTATCCGACTTCATGGCGTCAGCTTAAGCAGTGAATGCCATGCAAAAAGCATAAAAGGCACCGATTACACCTTTATAGGCACACTGAACCAAGAGTATCCTGCTAAAGGCTCCGTCTATCTGGCCGCCGCCAACCACACCAAAACGTTGGTCGCCGGAGGCAGCATCAAGGCTTTCCGCGCCTATTTTGCCAACAAAAGCGGAAACGCTGTAGGGTTGACAATAGAAAGCAAACAGCCTTCGGGCATCCTTTCTATACATCACGACACATACGGTAAGAGTGCAGACTTCAGCATCACGGGGCAGCGTGTCGGCACGTCGTACAAAGGAATCATTGTGAGGAAAGGTCACAAGTTCCTCACCCGGTGAACGTATCGCCGTGACTTAAAACTAAAGATAAAACTGAAGGAAAGTGGGTGGTGATGGATTCGAACCACCGAAGGCAAAAGCCAGCAGATTTACAGTCTGCCCCATTTGGCCGCTCTGGAAACCACCCTTTAATGTGGGCGTTGACGGATTCGAACCGCCGACCCTCTGCTTGTAAGGCAGATGCTCTAAACCAACTGAGCTAAACGCCCCTACCTCTGTAAGGCGACGCAAAGGTAAGACGATTTTGTGGGATAGACAAATACCGACCCCTTATTTTCATATCTTTTAACAGAAGTCTATAGCAAAGGGTAACTACTCAGTCTTTTTTGCCTGCGCAGCTAAGGGGGCTAGCAAAGAACCACGGTTCACGAGCTGCAATGATCGCTTGTAGCCCCCTTCTGCACCTCTTTATCCCTACATTCCCGCGCTCCTGGCCAGCAAGTTCTCGCACCAATTGTCAAATCAAATTATTACGTATCAGCTATTTGCAATCAGTGCAAGGGACATCCACCAAAGCTTTGATGGCGATTCTCACTTAGCCTCCCCCTACAGCACATCTGAAAAGACCGTCATCAGCCATCGTGGGCTTCGAGCCATTGGTTGAGCAAGCGACAATAGTTCTCAGTCTGGTCAACAAAGGTCATGTGGCGCGCCCCATCCATCAACTCCCATCGGCTCAAGGGTATGCGGTCGGCCATCGTCTTGGCGATAAGAGGCGTACACTCGTCATTCACACCACTGATAATAAGGCAAGGCTCGTCGATTTCAGGTAGCCGTGCCGTATAATCGAAATTCCTCAGCGTCCCCGTAGGGGTATACTCATTGGGTCCCCAGGCCGTAACATACGACTCAGTACCGAACCGCTTTGCTCGCCTCAGGCATTCCGGCGCCTCAGGCCCCGGCGTCGAACAAGCGTAGAGCTCAGTGTAATGCTCGTTGGCACGCAGGTATTCGGCATTAGTGAAGTCGCCCGTCTGCTCAGCCCGGGCTATCGCCTCTCTATCATCTTCCGACATAAAAGATATGAGCCGATGTTGCTCACGGCTCCACAAACGACTGGAAGGCAATGTACTTGACAAGATAGCTGACTGAAGGCCATGAGGCTTACGGTCGATGAGCCATGCAATAATCATCATGCCACCCCACGACTGCCCGAGGATGTGCATTCTTGATAATCCCAAATGACAGCGTACGGCCTCGAGCTCGTCGAGCCAGGTGTTCAACTGCCACAGGTCGGGTCGGCCGTCCACATAGGATTTTCCACAGCCTATCTGGTCGTAGCTCACTATCTGTCGCCCGGTGTCAGCCAGCGCATCCAACACCTCGAAATAGTTATGTGTGCTCCCCGGACCTCCGTGGAGCAGCAGCAAAGGCGTCTTGGTGCTATCCTCTCCCCCCACCGTCCGGTAGTAGGTGCGCTGGCCGTTCCAGACCACAAAGCCTTCGGTTATTCTTGACATTGCTCAATCATCCTGAGTGTTGGAGGAATCGTCAAGCAAGTCAACCTGTCGGTCATCCTCTTGATAGGCATTGTCCATGTCAAAGTCACTTTCCCTGTGCATTTTTGGTTTGCGTCTCATGATTAATCCTCCATTGATTAGCGTCCGGCAACCCCGCCGCCGGTGTGTCTAAAGGTTAGGGCATGCGGGGCTGCCCCTGGTATATGTGCAAAATTAGCAAAACTAACGATAGAAGACAAAGAAAAGCCTCACTATTTTTAGATAAAAAAGATTAAGGCTACCACCCTTTGCAGGGAATTGAGTAATTTTGCTACCTATGACGACAAAAGACAGCATCGAGGAAGCCTACAGCTTCTTCCACCAGAAATGGCGCATCTATGCCCACTCCAACAGTGAGTCACAAAAGGACGACATCGAGTATGCCATCAGCAACTATGCCTCAGCGATGGACCGAGGTCTCTATTCTCTGATTTCCAATGGCACTCAAGGGTTTCTGCATGAGCATTCTCACTTTGCCCACGACATGCAACAAGCCGTTGACAAACTGGAGACAATGCTCTGAGCAACAGAAAGGGTTCAGTTTGTGTGCAGGCTGTGATGACCCGGACCAACGGTAAGCCTTTTCTTGCTTCCTGGAAGAATCACGGAAGCACGCATATTGGCTGGCACGTCCAGCTCAAGCAGGAACGCCCCTTGGGCTGGATTCTTGAAATGCACGCCTACGCAGCCGTTCATGGTGGGCACCTTGGCCGTGGCTTCCCGTACGCTACCAGGCTGTGGCTGGATGATTATTGAGGAACAACCTGGTGAGAGGGGGCGCACACCGAGCAGACGGCGCACAATGAGATTGCCTGCTGCAGCACCCCAGGCATGATTCCAGTCGAGGTTGGGCTTGTAGATTCCGTCCCATGCCTCCGTCGTGATGGTCGATCCCATGCGAAGCATGTTCCACCAGGAGCGCTTGCGAGTAGAGGTTAACAATGTGTAGGCATATTCGCCCAATCCGTTCTCATAGAGCGCATCCACAAGGAACTGGGCACCATACACGCTGCATGCCATGCCACGGCTCTCACAGAAAGCCGCCACAGAGCGGCAGTCGGCCTTCTTAACAAGACCGAAAGCCAATGCAAACATATTGGCATGAAGCGAGGCGTGAGATGTAGTGTCACCGTCAAGGAAGATCTTACGCGAGGGATCGAAGAACCTATTATAAAAGGCCCTACCCACATCAGCTTTCATCCTTGCGTAATGCCTTGCATCCCCTCTTCGACCCAGCGCCAATGCTATCTTCTCCATTGCATCCAAGGAACCGTAGTAATAAGCATTGACGACCGCGTTATAACGGCAGAATACAAAGCCGTCGGTTTCGCCAGCATTCTCCTTCTCCAGTCCGGCAGCACCACTTTGCGGCCAGTCGACGATGTCTCTGATTCTCTTTCCCCGATAGTGCACGGCATCTTTCACCTTCTGCGTCATGCGTCCGGTCAAGGTACTTATCAGCTGTGTGGAGTCGGCCAATGCGGATAGTGTCTTGTACGACAGCCCCTTATAATAACGGCGTATCAGTCGGTCGTCTCCAGTGTAGAGATAGTCATTCCAGGCAAGCACAGGGGTGAGAAGTATCCATTCCGTAGGCCATGTTGGATGGTAAACGAAATGCTCGATGGTTCGTCGTGCCATCGAATACTCCTTGTCGACAGCATAGTGAGAGAGCTGGTTGATATACGCATCAGCCTCGTAGGGAATGCGCTCACGGTCGCCATCCACATAATAGCCACAGAAAGATGTAGCCTTCATCGTGTGCTTGCAGAGTTGCCATACGGCATTAAGCACGGAGTCAGAGCTAACGAAACTGGACGCAGCATCATCGAACGGCTCATGTACCTCGGTCCGGCTCACGCTGACGATGGACGGCCGGACTCCGCGAATCTCGGCATAACGGAATGGCATCACCTCACCCACATACCTCGGCATCAGAATGGGCAGCATACCACTGTCATTCTCCTTTGTCGTCGTATTGCGGGCATCCTTGCGCAAGATAAGTGTATAGGAGCGTTGCCCAGGCTGCGTGGTCAGCGTATACGAGGCAAAGCGAATGCTGCCTCCCGGCAAACTGTCCACCCGGTCGCCTTTGCATTTCTCGCCTAAACGCACCGTAAAGGATTCAGCCTTTACAGGTGTCTCGGCAAAATGAATGCACAGAGTGCCAAAGGCATCGCACCCGAAGTCGACAAACAGTTCATTGCCCCTTGCTATCCTCTTCACGGGTGAGCAGGTGTCGGCTGTCAGCGGATAGGCGGGGAGCAAGGTGTCGGCAGCTTGCTGAGTCAGAAAACGGCGAGGCTTCGCCCATGGACTTTTCCGTCCACGGGCATCTGTCACTCTAACCGTCCAATAATAGGTTGATGAGGGGCGGAGCGGTTTACCCTGATAATCAGCCGCTGACAAGCTTCCCCGACGGAGGCCACTGTCCCACATGTCAGCATAGCCTGGGGCAAGACGCGCGGGCGAAGAAGCCACAAGGACTTGCCATCCGGCTTGCCGGCCTGCTGACAGTCCGCGTCCGCAAAGCCAGGAATAACGCGGCGAGCAGCTGACCCTGGCCTGCTGACCTGAGGCCATCATGCTGTCGGCATATTCCAGCAAGTCAACACGCAGACCATGAGGGGCCTCCTGCGCCAACAGGGCAAGTGGCCACGCTAGAAGCAAGAGCGCAACACCTCTCATCACACCTTCAATTATTTACCCATCGTGAACTCCAGCGTACCGCCGTTCATAATGTCACTGTGGGTGATGTAGTCTTTCTTATAGCTCTTGCCGTTGAGCTTCACGGCTTTGATGTAGCAGTCATCCTTGCCCTTGCGGTTGGTCTTCACCACAAACTTCTTGCCCGAAGGGAGCGTGATGTCAACGCGGCGGAACTGCGGTGAGCCGAATTCGTAGACTCCGTTGGCCGGATCAACGGGATAGAATCCCATGCTTGAAAGGATGTACCAGCTCGACATCTGTCCACAGTCCTCATTGCCTGAATAGCCGTCGATACGATTCTTATACTGTTCGGTCATCACCTTATTGACATAATACTGTGCCTTGCGCGGTGCCCCTGCATAGTTATAGAGGTAAGCGCAGTGATGACTAGGTTCATTGCCGTGAGCATACTGCCCGATGAATCCGCTGGCGTTGCCGTTTTTCTCGGCCTCACCACCCTTGAGCGTGAAGAACTTGTCGAGTTCAGCCGTAAACTTCTTATTGCCGCCCATCAATTTGATAAGGTCAGGCACGTCCTGAGGCACATACCAGCGATACTGCCATGCATTGGCCTCGGTATAGGGATTGCCACCGTTGCCGCCGTACTGTAGCGGATTGAAAGGCTCCAGCCATTTTCCATCGCTGTTCTTGGCACGGAAGAAGCCCGTTGAAGGGTCAAAGAGATTGCGGTAGTTGTGCGAGCGCTTCTCAAAATACTCATAATCGGCAGTCTTGCCTAAGGCCTTGGCCAATCGGGCCACACAAGCGTCGTTATACGACTCTTCAAGGGTGATGGACACCGACTGAGTCTGGAGGTCCTCCGGGTAATAGCCATACTTGTCGTAAATCTTCCAGGGCGAATTGCGATGCTCTCGCAGAGAGCTTCCCTTGACAGCCTCGTACACCCGGTCGACATCCACACCTGGGATGTGCTTGAGGGCTGCATCCACGAGCACAGGGATGGCATGATTACCTATCATGCAATAGTTATCGGTGCCCCAGAGTTGCCAGATGGGCAGATAGCCATAGGTGTCATACTGGCGCAGCATACTGTTGACAAAGCCTGCCACCCGGTCTTGCTTGAGTATTGTGTACATGGGATGACAAGCCCGGAAGGTGTCCCACAAAGAGAAGGTGCTGTAATGGGTTTCACCGGCAGGAAGCTTGCCTGTAGAATAGTCAGCAAACATGAAGTCGCCGTTGCGGTCGGAGATCGTGTTGGGCTGGATGTAAGCATGATAGAGTCCGGTGTAGAAGATGGCTTTCTGATCCTCGGTACCCTCAACACGCACATTGGCGAGTTCTTTCTCCCAGGAAGCCACGGCCTGCTGGTGAACAGCTTCGAAGTTCCATCCCGGATTCTCTTCCATGTTCTCCTTGGCATTAGCCACGCTCACCGGCGAAATGGCCACCTTGACCAGCAGAGGTTCCTCGCTGGGGGCAAAGCTCAGATAGGCCTTCACATTGCGACCGTTGGCCCAATCGCCGTCGGTGAAAACATTATTGTAGGCACGGAACACCTTTGCGGTGACAGGACGGTTGAACTTAGCATAGAAGCACACCTTGCGATAGCGCTGCCAACCGTCAAGGATGCGGTAGCCCTCCAGGGTATAGGGGTCGACGAGGCGTATCTGGGCATCGAAAATCTCCTTGATGCTCTTACCGCCATGCTGAAGGTCGAAGACGAGATTGTTTGCCTTTCCGGATGGGAAGGTGTAGCGGTGCATGCCGGTGCGCGTCGTTGCTGTCATCTCGCAGTTCACACCGCTGTCATCCAGCTTCACCTGGTAGTAGCCGGCCGAAGCCTTCTCGTTGGCATGACTGAAAGCCGAGCTGTAGTCATTGGTCTTGGCAAGACTCTGCAAATCGCGCGTGGAGGGCATCACCAGGATATCGAGCAAGTCGACGCAGCCTGTGCCGCTGAGGTGAGTGTGACTGAAGCCATAGATGCGCTTCTGACTGTAGTCGTAGCCCGAAGGATCGTAGCCCGAAGGCTTGTCCTTGACGTCAGGACTGAGCTGTACCATACCGAAAGGCACCGTGGCTCCGGGGAAGGTGTTTCCCATAAGACTGTTGGCATCCACCGCACCCGTTCCGATAAAGGGTTTGATGTACTTCACTACACTCTGGTCCTCCTGTGCCATTGCCATCGTGGCGGTCAGGAGCATAGCCCATAATGTCAGGTTTCTTTTCATTCTCATAATCTAAAGTTTACAGTTATCATGTGTATATCTCTTATGTCTCGCGTCATTAGTTTCTGTCTGCCTGTTACCACAGGAAGCTTGTTGGTTTCAAGGCGTAAAGTTACTAATTTTATCACTTAGTTGGTATTGATTTAAGCTTTTTTATCTCATACACACCAAATTCCCCACCCCGCCCTCACTGCTCCTTGCCCAAGGAAGGGAGCGGTTCTGTCTGCTGTCAGCCTACTGCTCGTCAGAAGCGCTCAACCTGCCGCAGTGCAGACGCCATCTGTGGCGCCGTTGCAAGGCGCGTGTCCGCGGATGACTGTCCAGATACTCGATTTCGGTAACGATGAAGAAGCTCACCATCCCCAAGCCCAACAGTTCGAATATTGCTATCAATCCTTCAAGCATAGTAACCTCCTTATCCTACATCGTTTCTCACCCATGCAACAGCAAATGGCATACCTTGAACATCATAAGTCTCGAACGACATAGTGTCAGCCTTAGGAGTGCCAGTTTGACACATTTCGCCCTTAGGCACATTCCTTGCAAACCGAGGGGTGATGAAGCTACCGAGGCAAGAAAAGCCAAGTAGCATATGTAAGCAATTAGGAGGTAAAGATATGATGTTAGCACGTAGAAACAACAATGATTGGATGTCGAACTTCTTCGACAATTTCTTTGATGACAGTTGGATGCCGCGTACAAAGGCTACAGCTCCTGCCGTCAATGTGAAGGTGAACGACAAGGCTTACGTGATGGAGATTGCCGCTCCTGGACTGAAGAAAGACTACTGCCGGATTAGCATCAACAGCGATGGCAACCTTGAGGTGAAGCTGGAAGACAAGTTCGAACACAAGCAGGAGGACAGGAAAGAGCACTACCTGCGCCGGGAGTTCTGTTACTCCAACTATGAGCAGACGTATGAGCTTCCTGACGATGTGGACAGAAACAAGATAACCGCAAAGGTCAACGATGGAATCCTGTCGATTGAGCTTCCGAAGAAGGAGGAGCAGAAGGCAGAACCCAAGCAGACTATTGAGGTGTGCTAAATAAAAGATGAGGCCCGGGCTACTGAGCCTCAGAGAGATTAAGCATCCGCCCCCGGCGGGCAGTCGGTTCCCCACAAAGGGTACCGGCCACCACCGGGGGCGGATGTTTTATGCTCATTTCTTAACGGGCATCCAGGTGCAGATTTGCTTACCGTCCCAACCGTTGACTGAGGCATAGTCGGTCATGCGGATGTCGCCTTCCGAGGTGGGGACAAGAAATTCCATGCGCGTGGTGGAAAGAGTTGGCTTCACGCTTCTGATGTTCACCTCGCCTTTGTCGTCGGCCACAATGTTCACCGGGCGAGCGTAGGTAGAGTCAATGTTCTCATCGCGGGCCAGAACTATGGGACCATACTGGAGAGCCACGAAGGAGCCGGCAGGATAGCCGTCGGTGGCAAAGGAGGGAATGAGGCGGCAGCGCATATCGAAATCAAGACTGATGACATCACCCCGGCGCCACATGCGGCTGACGGAGAGATAGGTGCCGGGCTTCACGCCATTGATTTCCCGGCCGTTCACCTTCACGCTGACATTAGCTCCGCACCACGACGGGATGCGCAGCTTCATGGTGAACGTCTCGGCCTTGAGCTTGCGCAATACCACCGTCACTTCGTCCGAGTAGGGTAACTGCGTATTGATGTCAAACTTCACTTCGCGTCCCTTTGCTGAGCGGGCCGTGACCGAAGCCGCATTCCAAAGGTTGATGACAGGGCCCTCGTCGGCTTGCATCACCTCTACATAGGGGATATAGGCCAAGCCCATGGGACCATTGAGGTTGCAGCACGTGACGGGCAGCCCGTCGACGGTAGTACCCCATCCGCTGTTGGTCACCTTATGTCCGTTGAGCAGATTCACATAGCTGAAGCCATCGCCCTTAGGCTTCATGGCTCCGATGAGACCGTTGTAGGCGTAGCGCTCGATATAGTCGGCCGCCGTCACGTCACCGGTGAGGCGGAGAATCTGTGTGCAGAACTTCATCCAGGTCACTCCCACACAGGTCTCCATCATCCTTTCTATCTTGGGATTCGACTGCTGGAATCGCGTGTCATCCCATGCCTCCCCCCTCCAACGGGGATAATAGGGCTGATCGCCTCCTCCATTGCCTATCAGGGTTATCTCGCGCTCCTTCACTTGGTTGAAGAGGTTAACAATCTGCTGCCGAGCAGTGGCATCGCCCGTCACCCGATAGTATTCGGCAAGCCCCTCGAAGATGGAAAGCATCTCGTAGGCCTTAGGGTAGCCCTTCCCCATCTTACGGGGCAGCACATTGTCGGAGGCTTCCTTGAAGAGGTCGGCGCCACGACAGCCTCCCTTGCGGATGACGTAGCGCGCGAAGTCAAGATAGCGCTTGTTACCCGTGATTTCATACAGGCGCACCATAGGCTCCAGAATGGACGACGACTCGATGCCATTAACACTCCATCCCTGCTTGGTGATGTCGGCCTTAGGCGCGTCGCCCACCTGATCGACGACACTGTTGGCCTCGTCAATCATCGCCTTGAGCACTGCCGGATCGCGGTCGACATGCCAGTAATACTGCGTCATACCCAAAAGGATGTACTTGCGCTCCCAGAGGTCGCCACCCCGGCTGTCGGGTTGCTTCTCCACGGGCACACAAGCGATGGTGCCGTTGCTCCTCACCGTTGAGAGAGCATCCTTCATAGTGGCTTGGAGAATGCGCTTGAGCTCGGGATCGTGATTGTAGCGGTAGTACATAGCCCCGCTGCGCACGGCCTTGCCCCACATCTCGCCCAAACCGAACTTGGAACGCCCCTTGCGATAGAAGTCCACAAGACCTTTATAGGGCAGCACACCTTTGTTCCAGTGCTGCTCGCTGTTCCGAATGTCGTTCTCAAAGAAGTTGGTGAGTTGGATACAACCGTCAGGCAATGGACGGATGACGTCCTTGACCGCATGATGCTGGGCTGCAACACCAAGGGGCAGCAAGGCTGCAAAGAGGCCGATAAGCTTTATACATTTCATAGATATCGCTGATTAGATGATTAATGCAATGTTTTAACAAATAGTCGATTATCAAGCACAAAGTTACAAAATAAAGGCTAAAGCACAAAGTTTTCACCGTCTTTTCTTCGTATTGAACACACATCAGAACCTGACTTCGTCACTTTTTTAAGTAAGTGCTACAACTCACTGATAATCAATTCTGGTGAATTCCAATATGGGTGCCCCGAATCCCAATAGAAGGAAAATCATGTACAGGCTTTGTCCCCATAGGGGGGGGGGTGAGCCTGTACATGACGAAACTCGCTAAAGCGTAAAATTGCCCTCGGGCATAAAATGGGTCACAGGATATTCCTTGTGGGTTAGTTAATCGCTATCCAAGCACAGTGCACCCGCGGAACATCCTGTCCCCCCAGAAAAGGTCGGCCACCGGGTAATAACACCGACTCCAGGACGTTATAACCTAAAGCACCATAAACTTAAAGGAATGAAAAACGACGATTTGAAATGGACAACCCTGGAGTCAACTCTGCTCATCGAGCGCCCCTGGCTGGCTGCACGACGCGACAAAGTGAGACTGCCCGACGGCCGAATCAATGAGGAATACTATGTGCTGCACTATCCCACATGGGTGAATGTGATAGCAGAAACCACAAGGGGAGAGCTTATCATGGAGCGACAGTACCGCTGCGCTTTGGGCATTGTCTCCGAGGAGATTTGCGCCGGAGTGGTAGAAAAAGACGAGACCCCTCTGCATGCCGCTCAGAGAGAGCTTTGCGAGGAAACAGGCTATACGGGCGGACAGTGGGAGCAACTGATGACGCTGGCTCCCAACCCGAGCACCATGGACAACGTGTGCCACTGTTTTCTGGCCCGGGGCGTGGAGAAGACCACGGGGCAGCATCTCGATGCCACCGAAGATTTGAGAGTGCTGCTGCGAAGCCGGGCTGAGGTATTCGCCATGCTTCAGCAAGGCCGCGTCATGCAGGCCATGATGGCAGCGCCACTATGGAAGTATTTCTTTAGGTTCCCGGTGGTGGAAGAGATGCCACAGCACGGCGCCCGGATGATGCCATAGCATCCTCGGACCTGCCCACCGCATCACCTGGCGTATGCGCTCGCGTTTCTCAGGCGCATAGCAGTGCACCTGGCAGTGCTGACAGGCTGGCTTGCCCTCACCCCATCGGCAATGCTCCAGTCGGGCCATGCAGTAGACACGCAAGTTCTCCATCTCCTGCTCTATGCCCGGCTCATGACGGTGGTAACGGGCATAGAGATTTATCATCTGCGCCACAATGCGCTTCTCCTTATCAATTTCTTTTCCCATACAACTTTATTCATTCAATGCGCCACACTTTGGGCAGCGCCCTTTATGCCTCAGTTTGGCACCGCAGTTACCGCATATATACTCGGCATGAGCATAGTGGAAATAGCGCCAAAGGGCGAAGAAGACGAAGGCCGCAAAGAGGATGTAGCCCACATAGTAAAGGGTGGTGATACTGAACACGATATAACAGGCTGCGCATACGGCCAGCAGGCCGCTCAGATAGAGTACCGCGTCGGCCGTAGACAGCTGGTGACGGGCATCGTCGACAGCTGCAAGCCCCACGATGAGCATTGCCCAGACCGATATGAGGAACACCGAGAGCAGAGGCCCTACGGAGAAGGGATTGAGCGTGGGATGGAAATAGAAGTCCTGCCACGCCTCGGGAGCAAACATCTGGATGCTGTCGTAGAAGGTGGCCGAGGCCGACACGATGAGCGTCAGCAGTGTGGGATAGAAGGAGTCGATATCCCGGAAGATGACAATGTGTGCCCTGGCGCGCATCAGCTTGCGCATCGAATAACCGATACCTATCAAGGCTATCACCACAAGGAAGATGATGAGATGGGTGTCGGAGAACACAGAGATAAATTGGGAAATGGGATCGTCGGGCACCACCCTGCGCAGCATCGACTTCTCCTGCACCCACCCGAAACGGCCCGGAGCTGTGGCCAGTTCCACCCACACTGAGTCGATGGAATCGGTGGAGAGGGTGCGAATGTCGGCCACGGCCACCCGCTCATGGCGATGCACGGCAAAGGAGTCGGTGAGCAGGCCCGAGAGCTTCTCCTCGGGCTGCTGAACAAGCAGGAACATGGAGTCGGACTTCACCACGAAGTTGAAGCCGCGATTGTAATGGTGCTTGACATTAAACGAGATGGAGTCACGCTGACGGGCCGAATAGTGGGCACCGAAGCCTGTGGCGGCACCGGGTTTATGCCAGCACGAGCTGAGTAGCAGCACAACCAGCAAGCCAGCAAGTCCAAGCCCGCGGATGGGGCGCATGCTGCGCAGAATCCGATGAAGAAGTGGCTGACAATGAGGGGTACACATCATTTGGGGAATATAAGATTAGAGGAACGATTCATGGAGTATCGTCGGCGTAGATATTCATCTGACACTCGGCACAGTTGAACTCTAGCCGGAAGAGCTTACCATTGCCGAGCCGCAGGCGCAGCGGCTCCTTCCATTCCGGTCGTCTTCCGCCACGCTTCACACAGTAGCCAAGGGCATAGCGCAGACAATGTCGGCACTGCATGACCAGTGGATGAGCCATTGTGCAGCCGAGCTCGAAGGCGGGCGTACTGTCGCTGAGTCCGTGGGCGGTATAGAAAGCACGTGCCGCCCGGTTGGCTATATTATATAGGTAGGGGAAACGGGCATACTCCCGCTGCCAATTCTCCACGGGCGCTGCAGTTGCCGGAGCCGACGGATGAACAGCCGGGCAATGCTGCTGAAGCTTCAGGATGAGTGCTGTCACACAGCGCCGGCGCACATCGGCAAGCAGACTGGAGGGAATGAAATAGGCATCGGCCTGGCGCACATCACACTGGCTGCACACAAAGGGAGTGTTGCCTAACTTTTCGAGTTGCCGCACGATATTGTCATGCTGAGGCCGCTGCGCCCTCTGATGTTCAAATTCTACGGTGGCCTCGGCGCATTGCTCACCACAACTCATTCTCAGTCTGAAGCCAGTATCGACGGGTTCCAGCACCATGTCCACCGCCAGCCGTCGCTCGGCCGTGGTGCCGGCCAGCAACTTCGAGAAGGCCTCGTCGCTGCTGCGGTAGAGAGCTATTCCGGGCTTGAGCTCCGACTGCTGCCGATGTGGGAAAAGGCGGTTGCCGACAGCACGGTTGACACGGAACCCCACCAACTCACGCTCGCTGTTGATGAAGCATAATCCGTCGCCGTTGGCAAACGATGCCGTACCGGCCACCGTAAAGCTGTCGGCCCTCACTTCCTTCACCGTGCCCACATACTCTCCAAGTGCCTTCGGGGTGTTGGGCGAGAAGATGTCAGGCTGCCGACCGGGGTAGAAATAAGTGGTGTAGCCTCGGTTGAAAGTCTTTCGCAAGTCGGGCTTGAAGGTCAGTGTGGAATGTCCGTTCGAAGCACGACAATAATCCTTGGGCCTCCGACGGATAAGCGCATCGAGCTCCTCCGAATAGGCTGCCACCACATTCTTCACGTAGTCAGCGTCCTTGAGTCGCCCCTCAATCTTGAACGAGCATACTCCGGCATCGGCCAGCTCTTCAATATGACCGTGCAGACAGAGGTCCTTGAGTGAGAGCAGATGACTCTGATGCACAAGCTCACGTTCGTCGGCATCAAGCAAATCGAACTTCATGCGGCAGAACTGCGCACACTCGCCCCGGTTGGCACTGCGCCCAAAGCAATACTGCGAGGCATAGCATACACCGGAGTAGCTCACACAGAGCGCGCCGTGGATGAAAGCTTCCAACTCGATATCGGGCACCGCTTCGTGAATGGCCCTGATCTCCGGAAGCGAAAGCTCGCGGGCCAGCACCGCACGGGCAAAGCCCAGGTTGTGCAGCCACCTCACTTTCTCGGCTGTCCGCGTGTCACACTGTGTGCTGGCATGTAGGGGCAAGCGGCCGGAGAAAGGGAGCAGCCCCATGTCCTGCACCAACAAAGCGTCGGCACCGGCATCGGCCAGGGCATTGATGAGGTTGCCCGTGGCCTCAAGCTCACGGTCGTAAATGATGGTGTTCACCGTCACATAGACCTTTGCTCCAAAGACATGGGCATAACGGCATAGCTCGGCGATATCCTCTGTGGAATTGCCGGCGGCAGCACGGGCTCCGAAGTGGGAGGCTCCGATGTAGACGGCATCGGCTCCATGATCGATGGCTGTCTTTCCTATTGCTGCGTTCTTTGCCGGGGCAAGTAGTTCAAGCGTTCGCATAAGGCATGATGTTTCTCGTCAGCAGCTCTTCCTCACCGGATGTCCTCCAGCCGGTAAGGTGTCTCCTGATAGACGTAATAGTTGATCCAGTTAGAAAACAGCAGGTTGGCATGCGCCCGCCAACGCACCAGTATGCCCTTCTCGGGGTCGTCGTCCTGATAATAGTTGCGGGGCATAGCCACGTCATTGCGTTTGCCGAGGTCACGCCTGTATTCCTTATCAAGCGTATCAGGAGCATACTCCAGATGGCCCATGATAAAAATCTCCCGTTCGCCTCGTGCCATGACCATGCTCACGCCACTCACATCCGACTCGGCTATGAGCTCAAGCTCCGGATGGGCAAGAATATCGGCCCGATGGACTTCTGTGTGGCGGCTGTGCGGCATGAAAAACACATCATCGAAGCCGCGGAAGATGGGCAGCATCGGCTGCAAGGGGTGCTGTTCGAAGATGCCGAACATCTTCATGTTCAAGGGATACTTGGGCACACCGTAATGATAGAAGAGACCAGCCTGCGCAGCCCAACAGATGAACAGCGTAGAGGTGACATGCGTGCGGGCCCAGTCAAAAATCTCGGTGAGCTCGCCCCAATAGTTCACATCCTCGAAAGGCAGCAACTCAACGGGAGCACCGGTGATAATCATTCCGTCCCAGTTCTGCTTCGAGATAACACTGAAGTCCTTGTAGAACATCATCATATGCTCTATGGGAGTGTTCTTGGGCGTATGACTGCGCAGCCTGAGGAAGTTGACATCAATCTGAAGCGGCGTATTCGACAGCAGCCGGATGAGGTCGGTCTCCGTGGTTATCTTCAGAGGCATGAGATTGAGAATCACTATCTTCAGCGGACGAATCTCCTGGGAGTGAGCTCTCGACTCATCCATCACGAAGATATTCTCCTTCTTGAGCAAATCGATGGCAGGCAGCCTGTCGGGTAATCTTAGCGGCATGGTTGAAAATTAGAAAAAGGAGGGCGGAGAAGTCTGCATCCCCACCCTCAATGAATCAGTTTACCAAAGTTGGAGGCGCTTCTCCTTCGGGAGATACATCTTGTCGCCAGGCTTTACGCCATAGGCATCGTACCAGGCCTGCACGTGAGGCAGTGCACCGTCGACACGCCACTTGCCGAGCGAATGGGGGTCACGCTTCACGCGGTTGCGGATTTCCTCATTGGTGATGTTGCTGGCCCAGACACCGGCATAGGCGAGGAAGAAACGCTGGTCAGGAGTAAAGCCGTCAATGGTCTTGAGCTTCTTGTGGGCCGTGGCATTCTTATAAGCATTGAACGACACTTCAAGGCCTCCGTGGTCGGCGAGGTTCTCACCGAGTGTGAAGCGGCCATTGGCATGCAGTCCCGGCAGCACCTCGATGCCGTCAAAGTAATCGGCATAGAGCTTAGCGCGCTGCTCGAAGCCCTTGGCGTCGCTGGCCGTCCACCAGTCCTTCATATTGCCGTCGGCATCATACTTCCGGCCTTGGTCGTCGAATCCGTGAGTCATCTCGTGGCCGATGACGACACCGATGGCACCATAGTTGAAAGCCTCATCAGCCTTGGGGTCGAAGAAGGGGCGCTGAAGGATTCCTGCCGGGAAACAGATTTCATTAGTGGTGGGATTGTAGTAGGCATTCACCTGCTGCGGGGTCATATACCACTCATCACGGTCGACGGGCTTTCCGGCCTTGCGTGCAATGGCATCATCATTCTGGAACTTGCGGCAGGCAAGCACATTCTCATAGTAGCTCTTCGTGGGATCAATGACCAGCTGGGAGTAGTCACGCCACTTGTTGGGATAGCCCACCTTGACATAGAACTTGTCGAGCTTCTTGTGGGCATTGGCCTTGGTGGAATCGCTCATCCAGGTCTGGGCGTCGATGCGCTGGCCCAGACTCACCTGGAGATTGCGGATGAGCTCCTCCATCATCTTCTTCGACGACTCGGGGAAATACTTGCTCACGTAGATGCGTCCGAGAGCCTCTCCGAGTTGTCCCTCAACTTGATTGGTGGCGCGCTTCCACAAAGGACGGTCCTCCTTCCGGCCACTCATGGTGCGACCGTAGAAGTCGAAGTTGGCCTCACGGATTTCATCAGAGAGGTAGCTGGCAGAGCTACAGATGACATCCCACTCCATGAGTGCCTTCAAGTCGTCCGGGGTGTACATGCCGACCACCTTATCGAGACCGGTAAGGAACTCGGGCTGCCCGACGACAAGATTCTGAATGTACTGGCTCTTCACACCCTCGGCGTTGGAAAGCTGCTCGAACATCAGATTGGGGTAGTCCTGCTCGAATTCCTTGAGCGACATCTTGTGATAGTTGGCCTCAGGATCGCGGAGCTCCACATTGCTCTTCGAGAGCAGCGCCAGCATGGTCTCAATCTTGAAGATGCGGTCAGCCTTGGCGGCTGCCTGAGCCTGAGTGAATCCATAGAGACCGAACATGCGGGCAATGTGCTTCTTGAAGGCTGTACGGATAGCCACAGTGGCCGAGTCGTTGTTCACATACCAGTCCTTCTGGCCGAGCGTCAGACCGCCCTGCCCCACGTTCATAATGTTGTTGACCACATCCTTCTCGTCGGCAGCGAAGCCCGTGGAATACTGCACGCCGTAGCCGAAGGGTGCATACTTGAGCTGCAACTGATGGAGTGCATCGAGCGTGGAAGTCGACTCAATCTCATTGAGCAGTGGCTTGACGGGGGCGATACCCTCCTTGTTGCGGCGGTCGACGTCAAGGGCCAGCTTATAGTAATCCGACAGCTTCTGCTCTATGGTGCCCTTCTTGTAGGTCTTCTTCTGCAGTTCGGAGAGGATGGTGTTAATCTGCTTGTTCACATTGTCCTGCAGCATGTCGAAGCTGCCATAGCGCGATTCAGCTGCGGGCAGCGGATGGTTCTTCTGCCAGCCTCCTGTGGCAAACTCATAGAAATCATCAGCCGGGCGTACGCTACGGTCGAAGTTCTTCAAATCGATTCCCGACTTGCCTTGTGCCTGCGCACCGGAGACCGATGTCAGGAGCATGAGGAAAGCAGGAAGTAATTGCTTCTTGTTCATAATCTTATTGTTTATTATCAGTTATTATCCTTATCATACTATAAGTCTTAAGCTTCTCGCCCCACAGCCTCAAGCTGCTCGGAGAGCTCAAGCCACCTGTCGTTCTCGTTCTCGAGCGCCTCCTTGGTGGAGGTGTACTCGGTGACCAACTCCATGTTGGAGGCGTTCTCGGGACTCATGAAGAGGGCGTCGAGTTCCTTGATGCGGGCCTCCATCGAGGCTATCTTCTTCTCCGACTCCTCGACGGCACGCTGTGCCTTGCGCAGCATCTTCTGATGGGCCTTATGCTCTTCGTACGACTGTTTGGAGGCCGCCGGTGCCGGTGCCGATGCCTGCGAGGGCGCGGCCGACTCGCGCGAGCGCAGAGCCTCGTCGACGGTGGGCACCGCGCTGTCGGCTCCTGCATCGGGTCTTATCGTGCGGAGCCAGTCGTAGATGCCGCCCAAATGCTCTTTCACCTCTCCCCCGCCGAACTCGTAGACTTTCGTCACCAGCCCATCGAGGAACTCGCGGTCGTGGCTCACGATAATAGCCGTGCCGTCGAAGGCCTTGACAGCCTCCTTGAGCACGTCCTTAGAGGGCATATCCAAGTGATTGGTAGGCTCGTCGAGGATGAGGAAGTTCACAGGCTGAAGGAGCAGCTTAATCATGGCAAGACGGCTGCGCTCGCCTCCGCTGAGCACTTTCACCTTCTTCTCCGAGGTTTCGCCACCGAACATGAATGCACCGAGGAGATCGTTGATTTTCAAGCGCATCTCGCCCGTGGCCACCTGGTCTATGGTGTCGTAGATAGTGAGATTCTCATCCAGGAGCTGGGCCTGATTCTGCGCGAAATAGCCTATCTGCACGTTGTGCCCCACGCGCAGCCGCCCCTCATAGGGAATCTCACCCATGATGCACTTCACAAGGGTTGACTTTCCCTCGCCGTTCTTTCCGACGAAGGCCACCTTCTCGCCTCGCTTGATGGTGAAGGTAACATTGCTGAACACCTTGTGGCTGCCATAGTCTTTTCTCACGTCCTCGCAGATGAGGGGGTAGTCGCCGGAGCGCAGACAGGGCGGAAACTTGAGGTGCATCACCTTGTTGTCGACCTCGTCAACTTCCACCGGAACCATCTTTTCCAGTTGGCGGATGCGCTGCTGCACCTGGACAGCCTTAGTGGGCTTATAGCGGAAGCGCTCGATGAAAGCCTTGATGTCGGCAATTTCTTTCTGCTGGTTCTCATAGGCCCTCAGCTGCTGCTCGCGCCGCTCCTGCCTGAGCACCACATACTCATCGTACTTCACCTTGTAGTCCTCTATATGTCCGCAGGTGATTTCGATAGTGCGATTGGTGACATTGTTGATGAATGCGCGGTCGTGGCTCACCAGCACCAAGGCACGAGCCGACTGGGCAAGGAACTGCTCAAGCCACTGGATGCTCTCGATGTCAAGATGATTCGTGGGCTCGTCGAGCAGTAGCACATCGGGGCGCTGTAGCAATATCTTGGCCAGCTCGATGCGCATGCGCCATCCTCCGGAGAACTCGCTCGTGGGACGGTCGAAGTCGGTGCGCAAGAAGCCCAGGCCCAGGAGCGTGCGCTCCATCTCAGCCTCATAGCCCTCACCACCGAGCATCATATAACGGTCGTGCTCCTGCGTGAAGCGATCCACCAGCTGCATGTAGTCGGGACTGTCGTAGTCGGTACGCTCGCTGAGCTGCTTCTGCATCTCCTCGAGACGCTCCTTGACCTTCACTCGTCCGGCAAAGGCTTTGCGTGCTTCCTCTCTCACGGTGGTATCGTCGGCCAGCTTCATCACCTGAGGCAGATAACCCACCGTAGAGCCTGAGGATACCGACACCGTGCCCGATGTGGGATGCTGCAGGCCGCAGAGAATCTTGAGCATAGTCGACTTGCCAGCTCCGTTCTTCCCCACCAACGCTATGCGGTCGCGGTCGCCAATAACAAAACTCACATCGTGGAACAACGGTTTCGCACCAAATTCCACCTTCAGTCCTTCTATTGAAATCATCTTATTCTCCTGAATCTTTACTTTACTCTCTCAAACTGCAAAAGTACAAAGAATAAGCGAGATAAACTCAGAAAACACCCACTATTTGCAGTACCTCAGCCACTTTGGCATTCTGAAGAAGCGGGAAAAGGAGTTATCCACTTGCACCCTTCCTGCTACGCTCCAAAGATTGTGCCCCCTACCCTCTTAGCTGCAACTCTTCAAAGTCTTGCCACGGCAATCAGCCACCAGAGCCACAGAACAGCATCACCGGCTTTGCGCCCCACAGCTGCCGGAGGCGACAGTCGGGTAAGGATGAATCTTTGAAGAAAACCGAAAAAAGGTGACCACAAACTTGCTGTATTCCGGGAAAACCGATAACTTTACACATCGTTACTGATAAGAACAGACAGGTGCTGACCGGCATGGATGCGGGCAGCACCGGATTATTAACAATGTAAACCTAACAGACATGCACATTTACGCCAAGATTATATCGCAACGACTTTCACTGCCCGAGGAGGCGGTGAGCAACACACTTGCACTGCTCGACGAAGGCTGCACCATCCCCTTCATCTCGCGCTACCGCAAAGAGCGCACCGGAGGACTGAACGAGGTGCAGATAGGTCTCATCAGCGACTGGAACGACAAACTGAAGGAGCTCAGCAAACGTAAGACGTCCATACTCAAGACCATAGAAGGACAAGGAAAACTCAGCGAGGAGCTTCGGCAGCGCATTGAGAACTCATGGGACGCCACCGAAATCGAGGATATCTATCTGCCTTTCAAGCCCAAGCGGCGCACAAGGGCTCAGGTGGCCCGCGAGCAAGGTCTGGAGCCACTGGCTCACGCCATCCTCCAACAGCATGACAACGCCATCGGCAATACGGCCCGCAAGCTGCTCACTTTGCTCCAGGCTCAACACGCTAAGGAGGCACAGCAGAAGGACTCGCCCTTCGCCTTCCTCCTGATGCCGCCCGACGAGCAACTGGCCCATGCCCTGCAGGGAGCTAAGGACATCATAGCCGAGGAAATCAGCGAGAGCGAAGGCTCGCGCAATGCCATCAGAGGCGAATACCGGCGCGGAGCCATCATCACCTCAAAGGTGGTGAAGAGCAAGCAAGACAGCGATGAGGCTCAGCGCTTTGCCGATTACTTCGACTTCTCGGAGCCGTTGCGCCGCTGTTCCTCACACCGCTTGCTGGCCATGCGCCGAGGTGAGCGCTTGGGCATTCTGCGAGTGAGCATCACGGCCGACGACGACGAGTGCATGAGCCGTCTACGCCGGCACTATGTACATGGCTCTGGAGTCTGCCAGCAACTGGTGGGCGAGGCTTCCGACGATGCCTTCAAGCGTCTCCTCAAGCCATCGATTGAGAATGAATTCGACGCCGAAAGCAAGTCCAAGGCCGATGACGAGGCTGTGGCCGTGTTTGCCGAGAACCTGCGACAGCTGCTGCTGGCACCACCGCTCGGTCAGAAGCGCGTCATGGCGGTCGACCCCGGCTTTGCCAACGGCTGCAAGATAGTGTGCCTCGACGAGCAGGGCAATCTGCTCCACCACGAGATTGTATATCCACTCCCCCCGCGCCGCTACTACGCGCAGGCTTCGGTGAGCGTGATGAAGATGATTAGCCAATACCATATCGAAGCGATAGCCATTGGCAATGGCACTGCCAGCAGGGAAGCCAAGGACTTTATCAATGACATCATCACGCTACCCTCGGAAAGCAAAGTCAAGAAGCCCTCGGTATTCGTGGTGAGCGAGGACGGTGCCAGCATCTACTCGGCTTCGGCCACGGCGCGCGAGGAGTTTCCCAATGAGGATGTCACCGTGAGAGGCGCCGTCTCCATAGGCCGCCGACTGATGGATCCTCTGGCCGAACTGGTGAAGATCGACCCTAAGAGTATAGGTGTCGGACAGTACCAGCACGACGTGGAACAGTCGAAACTGAAGCACAGTCTCGACCAAACGGTGGAAAACTGCGTCAACCATGTTGGAGTGAACGTCAATACGGCTTCGCAGCACCTGCTCAACTACGTGAGCGGACTCGGACCGACGCTGGCCAAGAATATTGTGGACTACCGCCGCGAGCATGGTCCCTTCACGTCGAGGGTACAGCTCAAGAAGGTGCCACGCCTTGGTCCCACAGCGTTCCAACAGTGCGCGGGCTTCTTGAGAATACCCGGAGCCCGGAATCCGCTCGACAACAGCGCTGTGCACCCTGAAAGCTATGGCATCGTGGAGCAGATGGCAGCCGACCAAGGGTGCAGCGTCGGCGACCTGATTGGCAACGAGGAACGCTGCAAGGCCATCAGTCTGAAGAAATATGTCGGTGGTAATGTGGGACTACCTACACTCAACGACATTCGGGACGAACTGCTGAAACCTGGACGTGACCCCCGTGGAGAGGTGGAGGAATTCTCGTTCGATGAGCATGTCCACACCCTCGACGACCTGCAGGAAGGCATGGTGCTGCCAGGCATCGTGACCAATATCACGAAGTTCGGCGCCTTTGTCGACATTGGAGTTCATCAGGACGGACTGGTCCACGTGTCGCAGATGGCCGACAAATACGTGGCCGACCCTACGACCGTGGTACATCTCCACCAGCATGTCAGAGTGAAGGTCATCGAAGTCGATGAGCGCAGAGGAAGAATTTCGCTCTCAATGAAGGGAATAAAATAAGCAGAAAGAGGCGCTGACGAGAAGTGGCTGGGGATGAGGGACTACCGCATTAGTGCACTTTCGGATAAGTCCTTCAAAGCTCCAATCACAGGCTTCTTTCCACTGGGCTCAAAACGAAGAGGGATAATGAAAAGGGGGAGCAAGCTTTCGCTTGCTCCCCTATCGTTTTTGCTTTAAAAGGCTGGACCCCGCCGGCTGTGGGTTCAAAGTCATTCGGACCTGTGGCAAATTATAATAATCTAAGAAGGTAATCATAATATGATCTAAACAATCTTATCCTCCACAGACCGGCAAGTATCCAGATCCTAGTATTGGCAAATCGTCGCATACCTACCTTCTAAGATATACACATTTATACTCGCCACTAGTACCTAGATAACAATTGCAAAGTTATATAATTTCCGTCAAACGGCAACAAAGGTAAGGGATTTTTTTTGCTCTTCCCCCAACTTTTTTCAATCCATCACTTACAGTCTCCTGCCAAAGCCCTTAAAAACAAGCATCTAAAGACCGACCAGAAGTAAAATTCTTCGCAAGGGCCATCGAAGAGTAAGGATACAAAGCGACCCATTCCACAATGTCCTAAACATGAAAAAGGGCTCCGGCAAATCTACATTGCCAGAGCCCCCATATTTTCGTCTCAGCTGCTCTTCGCAGCAATTGATTTACTTCACCTTATCGACCACAGCCTTGAAAGCCTCAGGGTTGTTGACAGCGAGGTCGGCAAGCACCTTACGGTTAATCTCGATACCGGCCTTGTGCAAAGCACCCATGAGCTGACTGTAGCTCATATCCTGCAGACGGGCTGCAGCATTGATACGCTGAATCCAGAGCGCGCGAAAGTTGCGCTTCTTGTTGCGACGGTCACGATATGCATAGGTGAGACCCTTCTCCCAAGTGTTCTTGGCAACGGTCCACACATTCTTGCGGGCTCCATAGTAACCCTTAGTGAGCTTCAGGATTCTTGTTCTCTTTGCTTTAGATGCAACGTGATTTACTGATCTTGGCATAATTTCTGTTCTTTAAAAGTTCGACTAAAAAGTTACCTGTGCTTAGCGGAGATTAAGCAGTTCGCGCACCTGCTTGAGGTTTGTGCGGTCGACCATGGTTTGGTGAACCAAGTTTCTCTTCTGCTTCTTTGTCTTCTTAGTCAGAATGTGACTGTGGTAAGCGTGATGTCTCTTAATCTTACCTGTTCCGGTGAATGTAAATCTCTTCTTTGCACCGGAGTTCGTCTTAACTTTTGGCATTGTTTTGTTGTATTTAATTGTTGATATTAAAAGGTGGCAACGCATATACCAGGCGGTACCACTCAGTTGTCTCTTTGCTTACTGCTTCAGCTTCTTGAGCACCTCAGAGCCGTTCTTCCTATTGTCGAAGAGTCCTCCGCTGCGCGGTGTCGTCTCGGCCTCGTCATCGCTCTTGTTGGTGTCGTTAGCAAGCTTCTCTGTCTTTGTCTTCTCCTTGGCAGCAGCCTCGGCAGCCAGACGGTCACGCTTCTGCTGGCTCTGCTTCACCACACCGCTCTTCTTAGGTGCCATGTAGAGGAACATCTTCTTTCCTTCCAGCTTAGGCATCTGCTCCACCTTGCCATATTCCTCAAGGTCGTTGGCGAACCGGAGCAGGAGCACTTCGCCCTGTTCCTTGAACAGGATGCTACGGCCACGGAAGAACACGTAAGCCCTCACCTTGTTACCCTCCTCAAGGAATTCCTGAGCGTGCTTGAGCTTGAACTGGTAATCGTGCTCATCGGTCTGCGGTCCAAAGCGAATCTCCTTCACTTCCACCTTGGCCTGCTTGGCCTTCATCTCCTTTTTGCGCTTCTTTTGCTGGTAGAGGAACTTGGAATAGTCAATGAGACGGCAAACGGGCGGTTGGGCATTGGGAGAAATCTCTACCAGATCGACTCCAAGCTGACGAGCCTTATCCAAGGCCTGCTTCGTCGGCAGAACCTCTGCTCCATCATCGCCAACAACACGGACTTCCCGGACGTGAATTTGCTCATTCACGCGGTACTGCAACTTCATTTTGTCATTCTTCATTCAACTATATTAATGTTCTTTTAATTGCGACAAAAGGGTACAATGCACCCAATTCAGCGTGCAAAATTACGAAAAATAGTTTGAACCAACAAAGAAAGCGAACGATTTCTTTTGCATTGAACCATAAATTATTATCACGCGAATAGCCTTCTATACCCTGACAACAGTGCTCTAAGACTGTACCCTTATTCTCGGCCGGTCATCTTTACAAAAGTACTGTCGATGAGACTATTGGACCATTCCGGAATATTATCATACTGAAACAGTGGGGTTCCAAATCGTCCGTAGAAGCAGACTCCTACCATTGCTCCCTATCTAAAATCGGTCTGGGCTCAGCATGATATCAATGCTGCCGACTGAGCAAAATGAATAATGGTGAACAGCGTGATGCTGCTCACCATTATTATAGGTTCTGTGTAGATTAATCATTCACTGCGTTCAACTGAGCTTCCACCTCATCGTTGATGCGCTTGGCGAACTCTTCCATGGTCATTGCAGCCTGCTCGCCTCCGCCCTGCTTGCGCATGGAGACAAGGCCCTCGGCAGCTTCCTTCTCACCTACCACCACCATGTAGGGCACGCGCTTGAGCTCGTTGTCACGAATCTTGCGACCAATCTTCTCATTGCGGTCGTCGATGTAGGCACGCACATCCTTGGAGTCAAGGTATTTCTTCACCTTCAGGGCATAGTCGTTAAAACGCTCCGAGATAGGCAGGATAGCCACCTGATCGGGCGCCAGCCACAAGGGGAAGTGACCTGCAGTGTGCTCAATGAGCACGGCGGTGAAGCGCTCGAGCGAGCCGAAAGGTGCACGGTGAATCATCACAGGTGTCTTCTTGGAGTTGTCTTCGGCGGTGTACTCCAGCTTGAAGCGGGCAGGCAGGTTATAGTCCACCTGAATGGTGCCCAGCTGCCACTTGCGGCCGATGGCATCCTTGACCATGAAGTCGAGCTTCGGACCGTAGAAAGCGGCCTCACCGGTCTCCTCATGGGCATTGAGTCCTTTCTCCTTGCAAGCCTGCCGGATAGCATTCTCGCTCTCCTCCCAAATCTCGTCGGAACCGATGTACTTCTCCTTGTCTTTCGGGTCACGAAGGGATATCTGTGCATCGTAATCATTGAAGCCAAAGATATGGAACACCTTGAGGATGATATCGATGATGCTCTCGAACTCGGATTTCACCTGGTCGGGGCGCACGAAAATATGGGCATCGTCCTGAGTGAATGTGCGCACACGGGTGAGTCCGTGGAGCTCACCGCTCTTCTCATAGCGGAAGACGGTACCGAACTCAGCAATGCGTAGTGGCAGATCCTTGTAGGAGCGCGGCTTGCGGGCGTAGACCTCACAGTGGTGGGGGCAGTTCATCGGCTTGAGCATGTATTCCTCATCCTCCTCAGGGGTGTGGATAGGCTGGAAGGCATCCTTGCCGTAGTGGGCATAGTGACCCGAAGTGACATAGAGGTTCTTAGAGCCGATACCCGGCGTGATGACCTCCTGATAGTTGTAAGGCTTGAGCACCCTGCGGAGCAAATCCTGCAGGCGAAGGCGCAGCTGAGTGCCTTTGGGCAGCCAGATGGGCAGACCCTTACCGACACGGTCGGAGAACATGAAGAGCTCCATTTCCTTGCCTATCTTGCGGTGGTCGCGCTTCTTAGCCTCCTCGAGCATGACGAGATATTCGTCGAGCATCTTCTTCTTGGGGAAGGTGATACCGTAGATACGGGTCATCTGCTCACGCTTAGCATCACCGCGCCAGAAAGCTCCGGCCACGCTCGTTATCTTCACGGCCTTGATGGCACCCGTACTCAGCAGGTGGGGACCACGACAGAGATCGGTGAAACGACCCTGAGTGTAGGTGGTTATCGTTCCGTCCTCCAGATCCTGGGCGATATGTTCGCACTTATATTGCTGACCGTCGGCCTCGAACTCCTTCAAGGCATCGGCCTTCGAAACTTCCTTGCGCACCACGGGCTCATCCTTCTTGGCGAGCTCGCGCATTTTCTCTTCTATCTTGGGGAAATCATTTTCTGAGATAATGGTGCCCTTGGGAGGCATCACATCATAGAAGAAGCCGTTCTCCACGGCAGGCCCGAAGCCAAACTGTATGCCCGGATAAAGTTCCTGCAGGGCTTCAGCGAGAAGGTGGGCAGAGGTGTGCCAGAAGGTGTGCTTGCCTTCCTCATCTTCAAACTTATAGAGCTCCACTGTGGCATCCTCATTGATGGGGCGGTTCAGCTCTACGGTCTCACCATTAACACCGCAAGATACAACGTTGCGAGCGAGAGCCGGCGAGATGCTCTCGGCGATTTGTAACCCAGTTACGCCCTGCTCGTATTCACGAACGGAACCATCTGGAAAAGTGATTTTTACCATAACAACTTAGTATTGAATCTTAAATCGACCGCAAAGTTACACTTTAATTCTGAGGTGGAGAGGATTAAAGGGTTTAAATTTGCATAAAAGAGGACTTTTACCTGCTTGCTCACCACGCACCTACGGTTTGAGGAAAAGCTTGAAGGTATTGCCCTCCTGCGCTAAGCCCTTCTTATAACGGCACAGCTACAAACTGATAACGGCAACTGACCTATCAGTTGAGTCAGCCTTTTGCAGAGACTACTTGCATGTCCTTTCCCGATGCATAGCTGAAAGTTCGGACGGCAAGGGTCAGGATGATGAAAGCATGGGCAAGGTCAGCTTGGCAGGTGACGATATATAATAAGGTACTGAAGCCACTAAACACCTGACTTCGTCAATGCGTCACCTTGAATCGAGAATAAGTTTTTGGAAAATAGTCACGGACAGACTTTAGCTCCCTATGGAGCTAAAGCCTGCCCGTGACTATTTTCCTTGTCTTATGGGATGGAAGGGTGACACGTTGGCCATATCACATACAAGCCATCTTGGATTCCTCCAACCACCATCCCACGGAAAACATCCGCTGCGCTCTAAAAAGGAAGTGTCGTGTTCAGACGGTTACCACGGTGACGGAGTGGCGTTCGTGGCGTCTTCGTCGTCATCGAAAAAGCCCTTCTTGGCTCCTTGCTCATCCACCTCCGTCTCATTGCTGATGGGCAGTTTTTTGCCGCCGCTGCCCGCAAGCATTTCAGTGGGAAGGATGTCTTTTATCTTGATGTGAGGCTGAATATAAGTATGTTTCATTATTGTCTAACATTTAGAATACCACTTTTTTCCCATTCACGATATAGATGCCATAACGTGAAGGATGCTTCACGCGCCGCCCTTGAAGGTCGTAAATGACCTCGTTCTTGCCTGCATCTTGATGGATGTCGGTGATGGCCGTTGTCTCTCCCGACGTTTCAATGCTGAAACGCTTGGCACCTGCCACAGATACTTCGTTCAGTTTCTGGATATTGAGAAAGGCTTTATTGGCACCCATTGTAGCGTTGGCGTTCTTGAGTTTGTAGAAGCCTACCACACCGTCCACGCAGTTCAACACGCGATAGTTGCTCTTATCGTTTTTCAGCTTATTGCCATCAGTCTGGAAATTAGTCTTAGTGGGGTTGTTTACTTGATTGAGGTAATTCTTGTACTGGTAGGTGGCGGCGGGAGCATTGAAGTAACGGCCTTTCAGACAGTTGCCAGCCAAACTGACAACGGCACCATCAGCACAGCCTTTGCTGGCGGGAGCCATGGTGGTCTCGATGTTGAGGACGTTCGTAGCCTCGTCAGCCGAAGAACACTCCAGGACGACGGGTGTGCCGCCGGGAATCACTCCGGAGAGCTTGTTGAGCACCGCGTTGCCTTCGGCATCCTTACCCGTCACCGTGGAGCCAGTCGAGGGAATGGAGAAGGGAAAGTCCACGCAGAGCGTAGTGTAGTAATGTCCTGACGTATCCTTCACTTTCTCCAACGGCTTCACGTTGAAAGTCGTGGCAGGCTCAATGTACCATTGCGCTTCATCCTTTGTGGATGCATCCTTCTCTACGCCAAATGTACCGGCATTGTCGCAGAAGTAGTAGTTACCTGCTGTAAATGTGTAAATATACTTAATGCTAACTGGCAAATACAAGTTATAGATAGCTTTACTCCCTGTTCCTTCAATATGATTGATAGTTGTATAGAAGCCATCAATGTTTATATTTACCGTGCCTCCATACTCACCAGAAGAAATAGTTTTAAGGCTTGTGCCCTGTATCTCCAAATTATAAGAATTCTCCTTTTCCTTTTTTAAGTAGAAAATAGAGGAAGCGGACTGTGTATTATCACTGGGAATTATATCCTTTCTAAGATAACAGTTCATTTTCTCTACGACGGTTGCAAATGCACCTATGCAATTTGGGTTGGTTATGTCATAAGCTGTACCATCGCTCGTAGGGATAGTCTTGCCAAAGAGAGAGAATTTTTCGCAATCGGTATCTAATATTAGATTTTGTCCACCTATTCCTTCTATGACCTTCTGGTAGCTCATCTCGTCAGAAGCGAGTGTGGCATACTTCCCGGTAGCTTTGTTCTTTATGCGGTAGTAGCCACTGCCATTGAGTTGAGCGGAAGCGGAAAGCGAGGCGAAGAGCGACAGAAACAATATTGCGTATATTTTATTCATTCTTTCGTATGATTGATTATAAAAAGGTGTCATGCCAAATAGTTGACAATTCTATGGCATGACACCTTAACCTTTATTTATTTAGTCCCAGGGACTGCTGCCCTTGGTCCATCCTTCATTTTCACTGTCGAAGAGTCCTTGCCCTTTGGCACTCCATTCGACATCATCTTTATTTTCCGGTTTACCTACCGGATCAAACGACTGTCCGGCGATAGTTTCACCTTCGAGGATGCTGCCGGTGAGATTCAGGTTGACGACCGTCGTGTTGGGCTTTATCCCAAATCGGTCATTAGGATTTCTCTATGTCGTACGGCAAAGAGAAATCCTTTAATTTTTCCCATATAGATAAGAATGATTGTCGTGTTTTTAGTGATCTGGCCAAATATAGGATGTGCTTGTCTT
>Ga0256406_1000758_pt1 | contig 56431 bp, 48 predicted proteins | sample RumenRJG_03DNA_FD_185986 | JGI IMG/M metagenome (GOLD analysis project Ga0256406, IMG submission 185986) | Bovine rumen microbial communities from Lethbridge, Alberta, Canada - RJG_03 | ecosystem: Host-associated > Mammals > Digestive system > Stomach > Rumen | place: Canada: Alberta | collected...
ATTCCAGTACGGTTACTGACCTGAAGAAACTGGCAGCGGAACAACAAATACTCCGGGCAGCCTAAGACATAGCACTCTTTCAGGCGCCTAAGAGAAAATCAATTTACACACAAACTTGGACTTGACTAGCAGTTTTTCCAATAACAAGGAGCAGGTTGATGCGTACAAAACGCAGTTGACCGAAGACTTTAAAATGGAACTTAAAAATGAGACACAGGTTGCAGTGTCTATTATTGAACAATACCATAAGCTTCAGGAGTCCGGCGCCATGTCGGAGGAGGAAGCAAAGAAAGCAGCAGCCGATGCCGTTCGTGAATTGCGCTACGATGATGGCAATGGTTACTTCTGGATTGACACTGTTGAGGGAGTAAATGTAGTTCTGTTAGGACGCGATACAGAAGGTAAGTCTCGTTGGGATGCCGAAGATCCGAAAGGAAGAAAATACATTCAGGAGATGATTAAGAACGGCCAGAAAAAGGGTGGCGGTTACACAAACCTTATGTTTCCCAAGCCAAATGAGACAGAGTCAAAGCCAAAGATCAATTACACCGTAACCTACGAACCGTATCACTGGGTGTTAGGAACCGGTGTATGGGTGGATTCCATTGATGAAATTGCCGGGGCTTATGAGAAGAGCAACATTGCTCATCTCCAGAAAACGCTTCGCAACATGATTCTTGTATTATGTCTTTTACTTGTAATCATGGTCATTGTGTCAATATATCTTGGCAAACAGATTGCAACACCGATTGTCAGTGTTACACGCAGGTTAAAGAGAATGGCGGAAGGGGATTTAACACCATTCGAGGATCAGAAGAACTTTGAGAAAACCGCTATGAAACGGCGGGATGAGATCGGAGCCATGGCCAATGGACTGATGAAATTCCACGAGACCCTGAGGGAATTGATTGTTAAGATTTCAGAGACGACGGAATATTTGGCTTCTGCAGCAGAAGAGTTGACAGCCAATACCCAGCAATCCGCTGATGCCTCCGATCTTGTTGCACATTCCATCACTACCGTTGCACAGGCCTGTGCTAATCAGGGTAGCGTTATTGATGCGGCCGGTGAAAATACCACCGCATTTACTCGGTACATGGGAACTTTCTCTGACAAGATTTCAGGTACCACCCAGCAAATTAATAATACCAATAAGGCTGCACGGGATGGTAAGGCAAGCATCGACGGTGCAATCAGTCAGATGCATATTATTGAAGATGTAGTTGCAAGTACATCCGATGTTGTAAACGGCCTTGGTGAGCAGATTGGCAGTATCGGAACGATTGTTAATACAATCTCTGAAATTGCATCACAGACGAACCTGCTATCACTGAATGCATCCATTGAGGCGGCTAGAGCCGGAGAAGCAGGAAAAGGATTCGCTGTCGTAGCTGATGAGATTTCAAAGCTCGCAGATCAATCCAATCAGTCAGCTCTTGAAATCGGTGATAAGATTCAGCAGATTCAAGCTAGATCCGATCAGGCTCTTGAAGCAATGGATCGTGGTCTTGAAAGCGTTAAGAGTGGTACCAGAACGGTAGAGCAGTCCGGAGAAGCATTTGCAAAAATTGCAGATATGGTCGACAGCATTGCATCCGACTCCATCGAAATGCAAAACATCATTGGACAGCTGTCCAAAGGAACCGATGACATTCGAAACGGATTTGAGCAGATCAATGTTCAGAGTAAGTCTGTTATAGATGAAACATCGACTGTATCAGCAGCATCCGAAGAGCAGTCCGCTTCTATGCAGGAGATTGCTACAGCTTCTGATAAGCTGGCTGAAACGGCACAGGAACTTACAAAAAAGGTTGCTATGTTTGAGATTTAACCCTTCCATTTATGGTTACGGTTCAAAACGCTGGCAGATTTGTCAGCGTTTTTTTGTATAACAACGAGCCAAGTGATATACTATATTTGTAACAGAGATGATTAAGGAGAACTTGAGATTTTCATTGCACATTGCAAATATAAAATCTATAATTTTAATTTCTAGTAACTTTGTCTTACAAAGGGAGAGGAAAATTATGAAACAATTAGGCGACGCAATCTTAGGCTTAGTATTAATGATTATTGGAGCAGCACTATTTCTCATGAATGTACATGTCAGCTCCTTCTCATTTTTCTATGTCTATCATGGGGTGTCCATAGGTGGCATCCTGATGATTCTGTTAATCGTATCCTTCATTACCTTAATCGTGAAGAATAACTGGGTAACACGTTCCATCTTTGTCGGACTCTGCATCCTGTTTTTCGTATCAGTAATTGCAAGCATCCACTTCTACATTTCTTACATCAGTGCATTTAAGCTGGTACTAATTCTTGGTACTTTGGCACTTGGAATCGGATTACTTCTAAAGAGCCTGGTATTCACCAAGGATTCTACACTGAAAGAAGAAGAGAAAAATAACGTGAATTGAAAAAGCAAATTCCAGTGTAGAAGTGAATTCTACTGCAGCTTCCACAAAAATCGCTCCCTGCATATGCAAGGAGCGATCTGTCTATCTGCGATTCGATTATGATTGGAAACCCTTCCTTTACGAAGTGAGGCTTATTGTTAGGTCTGGCCTCCCTGAAGTAAAAGTGTGAATACCCTGTGATTTTATCAGATTAGTTTGGTACCACAGTTGCTGCAGAATTTTGCACCATTGGTAGGTGTTCCACAGTTAGGGCAGAATTTGGGAGCAGATCCAGCGGGATTCCCCTCGCTGTTATCCCACTTTGCTGCCGTAGCCTGGCTGGTCTGATTTGCCTGATTGGCCTGCTGCATGGACTGAACCATCTGGCGGCCCATTTCAAGGCCGGCGCCCATGCCCATCATAGTTGCTGCAGTAGAACCAGCTGCACCATTTCCCTTAACTAGAGCATCAGTCATCGCAACCTGCTGATAGGTAGCCATATTGCCACCGATCATCGACTGAGAAGCAACCTTCTCTGCCATCTTCTGAATCTCTTCCGGATAATTGAAAGAAGATACAGCGAAATCGGTGATAGCGATACCGATCTTTCGCATATCCATATCAAGGTCTTCACGGATACCCTTTGCAATATCATCTGCATATGCCTGCAGATGGAACATATCCTGCCCTTCCTTCGAAATATGTTTCATCAGAAGCTGATCCAGCTTGGACATAACACGTTCTTTGACATCATCTACCGTATACTGAACCTTAATACCAGCGATCTTATCAATCAGGACCTGATAATCATCAATCTTTACATTAAAAGTACCAAATGCACGAATCGGCATTCCTCCAGGAAGTCCCTGTGTAGGAATACTAATGGCATTCTTCGTGCCCCACTTTACGGTAATCTCTTTGGTATTAATAAAGAGCACTTCTGCACGAATACCAGAATTAAAGCCAAACTTAAAGCCCTTCAGCGTAGAGAGGAAGGGAATGATCTGAGACTCGATATCAAAAGAACCTTCATCTTCAAAGATACCTTCTACTCGGCCATTATAAAGGAAAATAGCATCCTGGCCGGGCTTAATTATAAGACGGGAACCTTTTTTAATCTCTTTATTGGACCATTTCCAGAAGAGAACATCATCACGGTATTCCTGCCATTCGATTACGTTAGCAAACTGATTTAATAAGCTCATGTAATATCCTTTCGTTATTTGTAAATAAACACGTATAACAGAACAAAAAGAATAATTGCAAGCAGAATCAAAAACAGAATCTTCAGAGGACTCTTCGGATACTCACCACTAATGCTTCCTGTCTGTCCATTCAAACAAACCGTATAGGTCTTGCCCTTAAAGATATAAGAGCCACAATAGATGGGCATGAGTATATGCCGATAGGTCTCATCAGAATATGTAGGATGAACCACTACATTCTTTGCCGCATCATATCTTTTGCAAATATCATTATGTGCTTCATTCTGCAGTCTGGACTGCATAATATTCGTAGCTTCCTTATGTGCATCCGAGAGATCTCTGGTAAGTACTTCACTACGAAAACCAGACAGATACTCTGGTTCATAGGTCTTCACATGCTTGGTATCAAATGTCAGAGCAGATAATAGCTTCTTCGGCATTTTGTCAGATGCTGTAACAAGGATATCATCAAAATTCATATGTATGATACCAGAGGTCGGATACCAATCAATATGCTTACGTGTCTTGTCATGTCCCTCCGAGTCTTTATAATGTTCAACTCTCTCTCGGCCACCTTCACCGGTATAGTTTGCAGTTGCCTTTGCATCAAAGGTGAAATAGGGAAGGTAGATACCGTCCATCTTACCGCTCTGAAAGAGATTTTTAAGAGAAGACGGGGCAAGCCATCTCTTCTCTAACCATTTATGTAGAATATTGCCAACTTCCTTTTTCTCTACTACAAATGGAACTACGCCATCAGGTAAAGCAACATCAGCCTGCTTGTCTGCCAAAACATATTGAGAACCACAGTATGGACACTCCAAGGAAGTACAATTTGCTTCCACCTCAATCATAGCACCACATCCATTGCACTTCATGGTCTTGGATGTTTTCTCAGATGCTTTTACAGTGTTTTGTGCTCTGTGATCCAGGGAATGTTCTACCATTCCGGAACCATCGTCCTGGATCTTAATCTCCGTACCACAATTTTCACATTTCAGTGTCTGTGTAACCGGATCAAATACCATATTACCGCCACACATCTGGCACTTGTATGAGTTTTCCATAACGCCCCTTTATAACCTGGATTTAGAACCTGGAATGCGCACTGCAGATATATAACAATCTACAGCGCGCTTCAAGGATTCCTTATGAACTTTATATTAAAGACCGAGCTTTGCCTTCATGGCTGCAAGTTCATCATCTACGCTGCTCTCAGAGCCATTGGAATCATACTTCTTAGCAAGGTCTTCGATGGACTGCTCTTCTGCGGACGACTGGTTCAGTTCTGCACGTGCATTTGCTGCATCAAGCATCTCATCAGCCTTCTTCGACATACGATCAAATGCAGACCTTCCAGCAGCACCGGCACCTGCGGTCTTACCAATCTTCTCAGTAAGATCATTCATACGTTCCTGGGTCTTTGCTGCAGCAACCTTAGCCTTGATTTCAGACTTGCGTTCTTCTAATTCAGAGATATCATGCTGAAGCTTATCATGCATCTGGCGCATATGATCTGCATTCTGTTCTGCATTATCTGCAGCTATCTTCAGAGTCTGAAGCTGACCTTCGAGCTTCTGCTTCTTTGCGAGGAACTGCTTTGCATCAGCCTCATTACCAGCTACCAGAGCCTTCTCAGCATATTTCTGCATTACACCAATCTGCTCCTCGCACTCATCTGCTTCACGACGTGCGGATTTTGCTGCTGCCATTACAGATGCAGTTTCTGCTTTCACCTTACCAAGATCATCCTGCATATCTCTCATATACTGATCGATCATCTTCTCAGGATCTTCACATTTGTCTAAAAGAGAATTGATGTTTGCAGACATGATGTCACTAAATCTTTTTAAAATACCAGCCATTTTATTCTACCTCCAATGATATCCCCGTGCCGTTATTAAATCCCCTTTTTTCTATGGTACAGTTCTGACGGCACACTACAGAACTGCTTCATGATAAATATTTTAACAGATTTATAATAAATAAGCATCCGTAAATTGCAAAAACAAGTTGGACACCCTCCGCATTCAGATCCGCTCTACACTCACTTTCTCCAGATGCTGAAGGAACTCTTCAAATTGACTCACATATTCAGGCGTTTTTCCAGACAGGGTGACAATGGCAAATCTATCATCGAGGGCGATGCAGAGATCCTTTATAGATAGCCTTGACTTTATCTCGCTCAATCCAGCTTTCTCCTTGAAGGTGAGCAGGAATATATCCACATTCCTGTTTCTCTTTTCATCCAGCTTTATGAGAAAGCAGATCATGCGGATATACTCAGGATGATCGATGTGTGTTCCTGTTTCTGTGAGCTCCAGCATACGTTTTTCAAGGAGAGCAGACTTTAATAGACTTCCGTCACTCTTCGCCGCCATGCCCTGTATCGTTACCGGATGAATTATGCCGCTGTCGAGAAGATCGATGAAGATCTTCGTGATCGCTGGATCAAATTGGCTTCCACTCGAACGTACAAACTCCTTGCGCACATCCTGGTCAGACAGGCGTCTTCTGTAAACCCGATCAGAAGTCATGGCATCGTAGCTGTCAGCCAGACAGAGAATCCTGGCAACAAGCGGAATCTCACTACCCGACAGTCCATCCGGATAGCCAGTCCCATCATATCTCTCGTGATGGTGGCGGATGCCGTCGCTTAATCCCGGAATATCCATGTCCATTCCGGAGAGAATCTCTGAGCCCACCTCTGCGTGCTTCTTCATGAGGCTGTACTCGTCATCATTGAGGCGTCCCTGTTTGTTGAGAACCGAATCTGCAACGCCCATTTTCCCAATATCGTGCATCAGGCCTATGTAGTGTATTCTCTGAATGTCCTCGTCGGTAAAGCCCCAGTCTGCCGCCATGTTTTTTGCAAGGATCGCGGCATAATAGCCCACTCTCTCCGAATGACCTCCCGTGTATTCGTCCTTTGCGTCGATTGCCACCGCGATACTTTCAATCGTATTGATGACCATTCGGCTGTGCTCCTCCTCCCGCTGTCTGGCAATGCGGATCTGATCCATCAGATCCTGAACCAGTGTCGCTGCCGCGAGGAAAATGAGTCCCAGGCTGGAAACGACCCCTATGCTGTAGAAGCGTACTCTATAGAAGAGCACAAGCTCAAAGACACCCGCGAACATAAGGATGATCATCCCTATTGCCGTTGCGAGGTATTGCCGTATCATACCGCTGCGAATATCCCGGATAACATTGACAGCGGTCAGAATAATTCCAATGGCAAGCCACACATGCGATGCGGCCATTGTTTGGTAAAACTCAAGCAAGCCTGTGAAGTGCAGCACTACGTTGACAATAATCTGCAGCGTAGACAGCGTGATAATGAGGGAATAGGCCCTATGATGTCTTTTGTCCTGAACCGCATCGAAATAAGTGGCAGCAAGCGGAGCAAACAGTTCCATTGCCCAGTATGCAAAATACTGGGACATGGAAGGTCTTTGGAGTGTATGGAGGCTTCCCGATAGGGGAGGGTGATTGTCCTGTCCTTCCCACCTTCCGTCATCACCCAGCCTTCATTAAAGGCAGTGCTTTCAAAAGATCCGACAGGGGCTTCTGAGACAGGTGCATCTGCCGCTGGTGTCTCTGAACCGGTTCTCTTGTCAACAAGCGCAATAAAAGCAGTCAACACCGTGACCATCAGCATCACGTACAGGATCCAGCGTACAGTTTTCTCGAGGTGGCGTTTATTCATGGTTCAAACCTCAATAGTGATATCGTGCTGAACAAGAGGCGTCATATTTTATGTTTTAGTTCATGTTTTTTTCTATATTATAGCTGATGTTGGTCCTTTTGTCGTGGTTTATGTTGGTGCTACGCGCCTCGACTGATTTGATGTCAGCCATTGAGCCCTTCCATTTCCTTCACGAAATCAACAAATTTTCCGATTGTCCAGATCCTCTCCTGCCTGTCTTTAGGATAGGTCGATATATAGGTTTTTGGAACCACAAGGATTACCTTTTCTGCCTGCATCTCGTCCATCTGAGCGGAAGATATTCCCTGTTGCATTGTGCAGAGGTATTTGTATCTGCCCTTGAACCGATCTCCCTCATTCAGGATCTGACGCCATCTGTCTTTGCAGGTCGTTTTTGCTGCTAGAGAACAGAGCTTTTCAATGGAAAATGACACGTCATGGTAATCAGCTTCAGACGGAAATATAAAGTCCGGTCTCTTGTTTCCTTCTGTCACTGCCTGCGGTGTGTACCTGATTTTATTTCCATCGAAAATGGCAGCAAGATGATGTTCCAGGCTCTTTCCTGCTCTGCTTTTACGCCGGTTCAGAACCTTATTTGCCAGCATAATGAACTCGTCTACAGAAGAAAAGCCTTTTTTAACAAGATCTCCATAGCGTGCATGTTCAATAGTGCGGAACAGACGGTATTCTTCTTCCGTCCAGTCGATAAGGATCTTATCTGGGTTCGCAATAACAAGTCTACGTTCACTGACGTTCTTTTTGTATGTAAGGAATCTTGCTTCTTTTGACATTTCTTCTGAAGAAGGGAACTCCGATGCAAGACTGCTGATGAAATCTTTGATTTCTGTTTTTTCTATCAGCTCAGGATTGATCTTCTCGAAACTGATCAGCCTGTTGGTCTCTGCCGGTGTAAGACCGAATGCATCAAGGAACTGCTGTATATCCTCGTCTGTATTTAGGATGTATGCTGAATACTCTTTCTCTGATTTCCTGATCAGAACAAATAACGCGCCGGTATACTCAGGCCGCAGAAGATCAAATCCCCGTCCGAACCTTGTAAGTCGTAACTCGTTCTTGCTGGAATACCATGTAACTGTGCTGTCTGTCTCGAAATCATCCTGCCAGCGGACCCTCACATTTTCTTTGGCAATCGGCTGGCTTTTCATAACTTCATCCGTAAAGAAAAGGGCTTTTGCCGTTTTTGAAATGAGAATACCGGACTGGTGACCTCCAGTCTCGCCGCTGTCATTTGCGCTCAGAAACTTGCAGTACACATCGCCGCCTCTTACTGCAGAATCTACTGCCTGTATCGCTATACTGTTCTCGCTCATACCGCAGTCTCCTCTCTGTCCTCCTCATTCCGGTAATGTCTGATATTTCCTTCTTTCCTGTTGTCCAGCTCTTTCATCTTTGCAGCAACCAGCTTCGCGACATTCTCCATCAGCGGTACAACTACCGAATTGCCAAACTGTTTGTATGCCTGCGTATCTGACACCACTATCTTGAATGAATCAGGAAATCCCTGCAGTCTTGCGCATTCACGCGGCGTCAGACGGCGCGGATTTTTTCCTTCCTGCGCTATAAGTATTTCAGAGCCGTCTTTGTAATACCTTGCACTGAGCGTTCTTGAAATACCGTCAGGATCAGCAATTCCATAACCGAAGCCGTTTCCGGCAGCTCTGTGCTTTGCTGCATAATTCTGCAGATAGATCCAGAGTTTGTCAGACAGCGTATATTTGCTGTCCACATCCTTCTCCAGGATGTCTTTCATCAGCGGCTTGGGCGTTTTCGGCGTAATACTGAACTTGAAATCAATATCACTTCCATACCGTTTGCGGTCAAAACCAACAATCAGTATTCTTTCCCTGTGCTGAGGGACAAAGTTCTGACCGTCAAGGACAGCGTAGAACACCTGATAATCCAGTTCATCCAGAGATTCCATGATCACCTTGAAGGTTCTGCCCTTGTCATGGCTCTTCAGATTCTTTACATTTTCCAGCATGAAAGCCTTGGGACGTTTTGCTTTCAGAACACGGCATACATCAAAGAACAGTGTTCCCTGTGTTTTGTCTTCAAAACCGGTTGCACGGCCCAGACTGTTTTTCTTGGATACGCCTGCGATAGAAAAAGGCTGGCATGGAAAACCGGCGACAAGAATATCATGATCCGGAATAGTCCTCGCATCAACCTTTGTTATATCTCCGTCAGGCTGCTCCCCAAAATTTGCAAAGTACGTCTGCTGGCTGTATTTGTTCCACTCGTTTGAGTAAACGCATCTTCCACCGGCATTCTGATATGCAATCCGCATACCTCCTATTCCTGCAAAAAGATCAATGAAGGTGAACGCGGTTTTATTGTTGTAAGTATTTCTCTGTCTGTTGACAAAATCCATTACAGCTTTGGAAACAGAATCCTTGATAGACTGATTGCTTTCTGTGGAGTACTCGCTGAGTGCATCGTAAACGGCATCATCGAGATTTACGTGTAATTGCTTTGGCATAATGAGACCTCTGGGAATTTTTCTGTACCTGAATCTTCCCATATTATAATTCATAATAACAGGTATCTCAATCGCTGGGAGCGATTATGTACAAAGCTTTTCCCCATCACAATTACATTCTGGCTGACTCTGTCGTTCATACTTGGTCAGGTGACCTTCTCTCTTCTCCTCTCCGACTGGATCCTGTTCTTTATAGCTGCCTTCCCTCTTCTGACTGTCAATACTTCATTGGCAACGGGATCCGTTAGATGAAAAAAAAGCATGGGAGAATTTCAAAGAAATCTTCCACGCCTTTTCGGTTAACGTCCCTGATGTGATTCGAACACACGACCTTCCGCTTAGGAGGCGGACGCTCTATCCAGCTGAGCTACAGAGACATAATTTATCAGGCAATCCTGCCCTGCAGCCAGAGATTACATTTCAGTCTCATGCCAACAGCAGGCTCTCCTATCATATTTTCCCGATTAACGCATACATCTATGTTTATGCCATTAACCACCATTCCTATCACCCATATTATCTGATGGGTAACACTATTCATATACTGTTTCTTTGATTTGATTTCTCCAAGAACAGTATATTTGTCACTCTCTATGCCAAGAGGCATGATATATGATGACAGGATAGTCAGCACATCTTCGCTTTTCAAACGATTGCTGAGCTCTTCATAAACACGAAGATCATCCATAGACAGCTCTGTTACAGCTGCAACATCACCACCAAGTGCCCGTTTCATCATATCAGCAAGATCAGAAGCAAGATATGTATCATCAGGTTTTATCTCATCATCCAAAGGAAACAGCACTGTTGCTGTATCACACATTCCGGATAATCTGACTTTTCCGTGATTAACCTCTTCTCCGGTCTCATAATCAGCATGTATTATACTTATCTCATCTATCAGATGAAATACCAGATCAATGCCCACATTATCATCATCAAGGATTCCCTGAAACATTTCCCTGTCAGACATTCTGACTATTTCCACATCCTCATGACTCGAATCTGAACTGCCACAAAAATATGGATAATAATATTCTAACCGGAATCCGTCTGATTGCAGGCTTCCTATAACAGCGATACCCATGTCATGGGAGTAATTCTTTCGAAATTCAACTATCCTGTCATCATTTTTCCTGTCCAGATCTGTCACACCCTGGATATCAGGATGTACTTCTATATCCTTGAGTATTATCTCAAGATCATGTCTTGTAATATTATTAAATCCAATACTCTTAAGATACGAATGCACATCTTTCTCCTGCCGTCTGACTACGATATTATATAGTACTTAATGCTTATTGTCAAAGAGGTTTTAGAAAACACACCTCAACAGCTCTTGTTCAGTCCTTTCCGGCATTTTTATTTATTGCTTCATCCAGTGCCTGTTCTTCCTCTTTGCCAAGCTGTACAATAGCATTTCCATCAATTATCTCTTTGGTATATGTATAACTTCCTTCTCTGCCATGTACTACGTTCAGAATATAACCATTATTCTTTTCATCAAGCATTACAAGTACCGTCGACATCCGTCCGCCTGATTCCTCAAAAGCATCATATTTCAACAATGCGTATTTCTGGAATGCAGACTTCATTCTTTCGTTAATTGACTTAATATCTTTCTCATTATCTTTATTCTTTTCATTCAGCTCATCAATCTCGTCAAGCCGCTTGATAAGGGTATTCTCCAGACTTTTAGCATCTTTTCCTTCCATGAATGTATCAAGCCGTTTCTTTAGATTTGAGCATTTCACAATCTGGATAATTGTAACTATCAAAAGAATTATTACAAGTCCTACTGTAATAAGTAAACATAAGTCTGTAGGTAACCATGCTAAATTTTTCTCTATCATTTTGTTCTCCAAACATTTGTTTATTACTTGCTGTTTTTCAACAGTTCGACGATCCTGTTAAGTTCATCAGACGAATAATATTCTATCTCTATTTTGCCTTTTTCCGTATCTTTTGGCATGATATTTACTTTCGTACCCAGATTGTTTCTAATCTTGTTTTCGAGATCTTTATAAATAATCTCGCTTTGTCTGTCAATTTTCTTTTTCTTTTCTTTCTTTTCCTTTGAGATATTTCTTATTGCTTTCTCTACTTCTCTAACAGTCATTTTTTTATCAAAGACCATCTGAGCAAACTCATATTGTTTATTCTTATCATCTATAGCCAGCAGAGCTCTCGCATGCCCTGTTGTAATCATATCTTCGATTACCATCTGACGTACGCGTTCATCAAGTTTTAATAATCTTAATGAATTAGTTATTGCAGTCCTGCTCTTAGATACCTTTTCTGCCAACTCATCCTGTGTCATGTGAAACTTATCTATCAGCTGACGGTATCCCTCTGCTACTTCGATTGGATTTAGATCCTCTCTCTGTATATTTTCTATCAACTGAATTTCCGCAATTTCCTGCTCAGAAAGATCTTTTATTATTACAGGGACAGTCTTAAGTCCTGCAAGCTTTGCAGCTCTCCATCTTCTCTCTCCGGCAATTATCTTATAATAATCATCTTTTTTCTGAACAAGAAGTGGCTGGAATACACCATGTTTTTTAATGGACTCTGACAATTCCAGCAGCGAGTCTTCATTAAAATTCTTCCGTGGCTGATCTCTGTCAGGCTCAACTTTATTTACAGGAAGTTCTATCGGATTTTCTGAATCCTGTTTCGACTGGCTTAATATATCATTCTTAGGAGGAATCAACTCATTCAATCCTGCTCCCAATCCTCTTGAGTGTTTCTTTACTGCCATCAGAGATCTTTCCTTTCCATTATTTCCTTAGCAAGATTTCTGTAACTTTCTGCTCCTGCCGACCTGCTCTCATATAGATTTATTGGTAGTCCATGCGACGGTGCTTCTGCAAGTCTCACATTTCGTGGAATAATAGTATTATAAATCTTTGTATGTAGATTCTCACGTACATTATTTACAACATCACTCGATAGATTCGTTCTGGCGTCATACATTGTAAATACTACGCCCTCAATTACAAGAGATTCATTAAGTCTGTCTCTTACAAGTTCAATTGTCCGGATCAACTGGCTAATTCCTTCCAGTGCATAATATTCACATTGAATCGGAACAAGTACTGTATCTGCTGTTGTCAAGGCGTTTACTGTCAGCAGATTTAATGAGGGAGGACAATCAATAATAATAAAATCATAATCGTCTTTGACATAGTCGACGTCATTTTTCAGAATATATTCTCTGCCGTCTTCTATATCCAGAAGCTCTATTTCCGCACCGGCCAGATTTACATTTGAAGGAATGACCTTCAGATTATCAATATTCTTGACACTTTTTATACTCTCGTTTATAGAACATTCCCCAAGTATCAGTTCATAGACCGTATCTTCTATCTCGTTTTTGTTTAAGCCAAGTCCACTCGTACAATTACCCTGGGGATCCATGTCAATCACGAGAATTTTCTTGCCGGCTTCAGCCAAACATGCAGCTAGATTTATGGCTGTAGTTGTCTTGCCTACTCCGCCTTTCTGATTAGCTATTGCTATTGTTCTTCCCATTTTTTATCCTTTCTCTTTTTCATTCACGTCTATTATAACATTAGAATTACTTCATTTGTTCTCATTCTCAAAAAAACTCTTATAAAATTAACTGATGTTTCATTGAAATTTTCATACGAGATAATAAATTTTTGACATTTTTTACTCTCTTTAAGTTAAATACTTCCTGACGATATTTGATCCTGCCCAGGTTCATAGTCATACCTTAATATTAGTAGTATAACAAAGCTCAATTTGAACTTTTATTTCTGTATCATCATATAATGTTTCACGTGAAACATTATAACTTTTATTTTATAAACCCTATATATACTTTTTAAATTGATATTAGATACAAAAGCTAGTTGTCAAGCAGAAAATAAGTAAAAATGTTTCACGTGAAACATATAAAGATAACTAGTGTAGTATAAGAAAAAATAAATCAAGAAAATATAATATAAATAATAAGTGTGTCAAAAAAACATTAAACACACATTTATATTATGGGCAGTATAAAGAAAAACAAATTGAAGAATAATTATGAAATAAGGCGAAGTGATTCACAAAGGTTTCTTCGAAGGAATTCCTGCCTTACGAGGATATTTTTTTGGAGTATGTGATATTTTACTTATTACCTGAAGGCATCTTTCATCGCCGGACTTAGGAAGTGAATAGCGAATAGATTTTGATAAGCTGCCACCCAGTAAATTCAAAGCATGAGCTGATTGATCAAGTTCTTCTTTTGAAAGTCTGCCCTTATACGAAATAAATAAGCCGTTTAATTTAACAAGTGGAAGACAATACTCAGACAAAATAGAAAGTGAAGCCACAGCTCTGGAAAGACAATAATCAGCCTTTTCCCTTAAAGTAATATCCTGACCTGCTTCTTCCGCACGAAGGTGAAGTGCTTCAATAGAAGAAAGATTAAGTTCTGAAATCGTAGAATTAAGAAAATCAACTCTTTTATTTAGAGAATCAATAAGAATCATATTAAGATCCGGTCTCATAATTTTAAGGGGTATACCTGGAAATCCGGCGCCGCTGCCAAGATCTACAAGAAGTGACGACTTTTCAAAATCAATAAATTTTAAAATTATAACAGAATCCAGAATATGCTTTAAAGCAAAATCAAATGGTTCCGTTATGGAAGTAAGATTGATGTATTTATTAGCCTCAATTACAAGATTAAAGTAACGATTAAATAGTTCTATCTTATCATCAGAAAGACCAATACCTGCTTCATTAAATATGGTAATTAAAGATTCTGAAAAGTCATTCATAATTTTTCACCTGTTGTCGTTTAATTTACCGGACTTAAGATATATTAGAAGGACAGAAATATCAGATGGACTTACTCCGGAAATTCTTGATGCCTGACCGACTGTAAGTGGTCTGATATTGTTAAGCTTCTGTCTTGCCTCAATACGGAGAGAAGGAACCAGATCGTAGTCGATCTCATTTGGTATCTTCTTAGCTTCAAGCTTTCTAAAATCAGAAACCTGTTTCATTTCACGTTCAATATATCCCTGATATTTAAGCTGAATATTAACTTGTTCTCTCACATCATCAGAAAGAGAAGGAACATTTTCGTCAAGCGACCTGACCATATCATAAGTAAGTTCCGGACGTCTGACAAGATCAGTAAAAGACATACTCTTTTTTAATTCAGTAGACCCATGTGTATTAAGAAAATTCTGAACGCGACTGTCAGGATTGAAGTAAACAGATGAAACTCTTTTTATCTCATCATTAATTAGCATCTGCTTAAGTCTTACATACTCATATCTCTTATCATCAATAAGACCGATTTCATGACCAATAGGAGTGAGACGAAGATCAGCATTATCCTGTCTTAATAAAAGGCGATATTCAGCACGGCTGGTCATCATCCGGTATGGTTCAAATGATTCTTTATTTACAAGATCATCAATAAGGACACCTATGTAAGCCTGATCACGTCTTAAAACGAGAGGGTCTTTTCCCATGATCTCCATAGAGGCATTTATACCGGCAATAATACCCTGAGCAGCAGCTTCCTCGTATCCGCTGGAACCATTGAATTGTCCGGCAGAAAAAAGTCCATGAATATTCTTCAATTCGAGAGTTGGAAGAAGCTGTCCGGGAGATAGACAATCATACTCAATCGCATAAGCATTTCTTACAATAGATGCATGCTCAAGTCCAGCTACAGAATGATACATCTCATACTGAACATATTCAGGCATAGACGAGGACATTCCATCTACATACATCTCATGAGTAACAAGACCTTCAGGCTCGATAAAAACCTGATGCCTGTCCTTATCTGCAAATTTAACAACCTTATCTTCAATGGAAGGACAGTATCTGGGTCCTATACCTTCTATAATACCGCCATAAATAGGACTCTCGTCAAGATGTGCCCTGATAATATCATGAGTCTTCTTATTAGTATATGTAAGATAACACTTTACCTGTTCTTTCTGAACAGATGAAGGATCAGTCGTAAAAGAAAATGGTACGACAGGAACATCACCATACTGGGGTTCCATCCTGGAATAATCAATAGTCTTGCCATCAAGCCTGGCAGGAGTGCCAGTCTTAAATCTTCTCAGCTTTATACCATTATCTAAAAATGACTGAGATAATGTATTTGCTGCCTTAAGCCCGTTCGGACCGGTATGCTCAATAACATTACCATATAGACAACGGGCCTTGAGATAAACACCGGTACAAATAATAACGGCCTTACAGGAATAAAAAGCTCCGGAAATAGTACGTACTCCCGTAATATGATCATGTTCAACAATAATTTCAGCAATTTCAGACTGACGAAGAGTAAGATTTTCAGTCTCCTGCAAAGTCTTTCTCATCTCTATGGAATACATAAATTTGTCAGCCTGGGCACGAAGGGAATGAACAGCAGGTCCCTTTGACACATTAAGCATTTTGGACTGAATGAAAGTCTTATCAATATTGATTCCCATCTGTCCGCCAAGAGCATCGATTTCTCTTACAAGATGTCCTTTAGAACTTCCTCCTATATTAGGATTACACGGCATCAAAGCCACACTGTCCATAGAGACAGTAAAAACAATTGTCTTCATGCCGAGCCTTGCAGCTGCAAGACCCGCTTCAACACCGGCATGACCGGCGCCAATAACAACCACATCATAATATTCATGTACATATTCCATAATTATTTGCCCATACAGAATTTAGAAAAAATACGATCAATAAGATCATCACCTGCGTTTGCTCCTATTATGTTTCCCAGAGAATTATAAGCATCCATAAGATCGGATGTAAAAAAGTCCTCAGTCATTCCTTCATCGATCGAGCGAACCACAAGAGAAAGAGACTTTAGTGCTGAATCAAGATCCTGTTTTTCTCTCTCATTTACAAGATATACCTCATCAGGATTAGGAAGTTTATTTTCGAAAAATAGATTTCTAATGGAATCTGTCAGCTGATGGAGACCGTCACCTGATTTAGCTGAAAAAAGTATTACATTATCACAGCCATTAAATTTTTCAGAAACAATATTCATAAAATGAGAATCATTCCTGTTAAGTAGATCTGATTTATTAATGAGAATGATTCTTATTACGTTATCAGGAATCAAATTATAAATAAGAGTATCAGATTCTTCAATTGGTTTGGTTCCATCAATGAGAAAAAGACAAAGATCAGAATTCTTTATCGCATCAACAGAACGATCCACACCAATATGCTCTACAATATCATCAGTCTCTCTGATTCCGGCTGTATCGGAAAGAAGGAGTCTGATTCCACCGAGATTACAAGTCTCTTCGATCGTATCCCGGGTAGTACCGGGGACAGAAGTAACAATAGCGCGTTCTCTATGTAAAAGAAGATTTAAAAGAGATGACTTACCAACATTAGGACGCCCGGCTATAACGGTTCGGATCCCGTTTTTCAAAAGGCTGCCTTCGTCGAAATGTAAAATCATTTCATGAAGATCAGAAGACAGACTGATGATTTTCTTTCTTAGTTTTATTCTGTAATCCGAAAGATCATAATGCTCAGGATCGTCTAATGCAGCTTCAATAAAAGATGCCATATCGAGGATCTCATCTCGAAAAATGTTTATTTTTGAAGAAACATTTCCCATAAGAGAGTGAACAGCAGCTTTTCTTGAAAATGAATCCTGAGACTTAATAAGCTCCATAACTGATTCTGCCTGTGTTAAGTCTATTCTTCCATTTAGAAAAGCTCTCTTTGTAAATTCACCTGGATCAGCAGATCTTACTCCTGCGGAAAAAAGAGTATGGAGAACCTCCTCTACTACATCTACTCCTCCATGACATCCTATTTCACAGACATCTTCACCAGTATAAGAACGAGGAGAAAGAAAGACAGACACCAGGACTTCATCAATCACATCATCTCCGGAGATAATAAAACCGTAATGAACTGTGTGAGTAAGGGCTTTTGTCAGGTCATCACCCTTAAATATTGAATTGACCAGGCGAACGGAATCTTTGCCGCTCACCCTTATTATTGCTACTCCGGCAGGCTGAAGACCTGTGGACACGGCAGCTATAGTATCGTTATTCATTTTAATAATAAGAAAAAAGTGCTTCATGAGAAGCACATAAAAATTTAATACAATGTGAGTGGCAAATCCACCCACAAATAATTACTTTAAGGTTACAACTATATGGCGGTAAGGTTCCTCACCCTCACTGTGAGTAGTAACATAAGGATTATCTGAAAGAGCAGAATGAATTATTCTTCTCTCATAAGGATTCATTCTCTCAAGAGTGACGCTCTTTCTGGTTCGGCGAACCTTAGATGCTACATTATGTGCCAGATTTTCGAGCGTTTCCTTACGACGCTCCCTGTAGTTCTCAGTATCCAGCTTGATTCTGATACCGGTATGAGTCTTACGGCTGACAGAAAGATTACAAAGATATTGAAGAGAATCAAGAGTAGAACCGCGCTTACCGATAATAATTCCCATTTCAGGACCACTCAGATCATACATAAGAGAATGAGACTCAGCATCATAATCAGACTTAAGAGTCACATCAAGCCCCATCTGACGGGTTACATCAAGTAAAAACTTATCTGCAATATCTTTAGCTTTCTTTATTACATCGTCAGAATAATCTTTCTCAGAATCAGAGTCTTCAAGAGAAACATTAGAAGAATCAGAAAAATCGGCTTTCTCTTCTGCTTCATCATCTTTTATACGAGCAGAGATAACAGCATCCTTTGAACCTAATCCCAAAAAACCACTGCTTCCCTTTTCAACTACCTTATATTCAATCTTATCGCTTGTAACACCAAGCGTAACAGTTGCCTTTGTTATAGCCTGATCAATAGTATCACCTGTAAAAGTCTCAAAATCCATATAGTGCCCCCTGTTTATTTATTATTACGGTTATTGTATTCATCTACCATATTTGCCATAGAAGCAAGCGAACCCTTTTTCGCTGTCTTCCTTAGCTGAAAAGCCTTTTCAAGTTCTTCTTCTTTTATCTTTGCATCAGTGGAAGCATGGGAAGAAAGAGTATTTCTGGTAGAAATATTTGCCGCATTATAAATAGCTGCTCTCTTGATACCACGCTTCTCAGCCTTTAATGCAGCCTTTTCCTTATTTTTCTCAATAATCTCATTAAGATCGATTTTCTCAAAGTGTTTATTAAGTAAGACCTGCTGAACAGTTCTCACAACAGCTCCGATTATCCAGTAAACAGTCAGACCAAGAGGAACCGTAAAAGCAAAGAATAGAGACATGAAAGGCATGGTGATATTCATAATCTTCATCTGCTTCATGGTAGGATCATTCTCATCCATTGAAGCCTGTGATGCCTTCATCTGAATAACATTTGAGACATAAGACAAAACAGGGAAAAGAAGCGCGAGAATAACAATGCCAAAATTCGAATGAAAATTAGCCTTAATATAGTCTACCGGCGTCTTTGAAATGCTGAGACCAAAAAGCATATAGGCATTATCTGTCGCATTAATAAAATCCTTAATATTATAAAAGACCCTGTATAAAGAAATAAGAATAGGAAACTGAATAAGGAGCTGAACACAGCTGCCCATAGGAGAGATTCCATACTTATCATAGACTGCCTGAGTCTCTTCCTGCATGGCAGCCATGGAAGCCTGATCTCTTTTACCCTGATATTTCTTTTGAATCTTCTGAATTTCAGGATTCATCTTCTTTGAAAGAATCGAGAACTTCTGCTGTTTCCAGGTAAGAGGAAACAGAGCCATATAGATAACAAAAGTGAGGATCGTAATAGCCAGGGCAACGGAACCTGTCTCAGGAAAATGAAGTATCTTAGTCTCAAAAATGAATACCTGATTTAAGAGCCAGCCGAGTCCTATTACAACAGGCCACAAGATTTTTCCGTAATTCTTTGAATTATTTACTAATAAAAATTTCAAGTAATATATCCTCCAAAAATTAAGGCACAGGGTCGTATCCGCCTTTAGAGAAAGGATTGCATCGGAGTATACGCCAGAATGCAAGCAGACCGCCTTTGAATGCACCGTATTTTTTAATTGCCTCTAGCCCGTAGTTGGAACATGTAGGATAATAAGGACACTTTGTAGTCTTTAATGGTGATATATATTTCTGGTATAATCTGATCAGAAAGATCAAAAACCTTGATATCATATCATTCCTCCGTACGGACAATGCCCTGAAGTGAGAGAAGAGTGAGAAGATGCTTTTCTATAGTAGAAAAACTGGCATTTTTTCCCCTGACTCTAACCACGACTGCCAGATCAAAACCACTTTTCAACCTGTCTTCATTCAGTCTGTAGACTTCCCTTATCAGTCTCGTCAAATGATGTCTGACAACGCTGTTTCCTACCTTTTTGCTTACAGAAATGCCAACTCTGTTTCTGTCACTGCCATTTGGAAGTGAATAAAGCACCAGTATGGAATCAGCCCTTGAATCACCGTATTTATAAAGATGCTTAAAATCCGCATTTTTCTTGAGTGATTCACTAAATCTCATAATAAAAACCTTTTGTCACTAAACATGATAAAATAGAAGAAAAGACCACAGTAACATGTGGCCTAAGCTTGAATTATCAAACTGTTAAACTCTTTCTTCCCTTAAGTCTGCGAGCTGCCAGAACCTTACGTCCGCCGGCTGTCTTCATTCTTGACCTAAAACCATGAACTCTGGATCTCTGACGCTTCTTCGGCTGATATGTCATCTTCATGAGAGAAACACCTCCTTATAATATATTCAAAAAAAACAAGAACATCACACATGATTATATCAGAGAAAACTGCAAAGTCAATAAAATAGTTATCAACAATAACTAACAAATCAGCAATAAAAAGAAGTTATCAACATTTTTTGTGTATAAAAGGTTGATATCAAAATATAACTTGATGATAAGTATCAAATTTGCCTTATATATAGGTTTTATATGTTCATAATAGAAAAATTCTCAATGTGCTTAATTCAACGCCATAAAAAGCGTAATAGTTGATTATTAAGGCATGATAATGTATTATATAAAGGATAAATTACAACAGGTTTCAGGATTTAACAAATTATTTCCTATTATAATGGAGATATAATGGAAGAGAAGATCAGGGACATGTGGCAGGATATTCTGCAGGATGTCAAAAAAGAATATAGTATTACAGACGTCTCTTTTCGAACATGGTTAGAGCCGCTTACTATATATAAGGTAGAAAATGATACTATCTATATACTTCTGAAAAATGAATCGGATCAGTTCGGCATTAATTATATCAAGAAAAGATATGAAACTCCAATAAAGGTGACTATAGCGGAGAAAACCGGTAAGGAATTTCAAATCAAACTTATCCAGCAGAAAGATATTACTGAGGAAGAAGTTTCGTATGATCCGGAACTTATGAACTCTCATCTTAATCCTAAATATACATTTGATACATTCGTAGTAGGCAACAACAACAGATTTGCTCAAAATGCTGCCCTCGCAGTGGCAGAGACACCGGGTGAAGTATACAACCCCCTCTATATCTACGGTGGTCCCGGTCTCGGTAAGACTCATCTCATGCATGCCATAGGCAATTTTATATTGAGAGAAGACCAGACTAAAAAAGTACTTTATGTCACATCTGAAGAATTTGTAAACGAGATGATCGAATCTCTCCGTTCTTCAAACAATACGAATGCTATGTCAACATTCAGAAATAAATACAGGGCCGTAGATGTGCTGATGATTGATGATATTCAATTTATTATCGGCAAAGAGTCTACACAGGAAGAATTTTTCCATACTTTTAACACTCTTCATGCGGCAGGCAAGCAGATAATTCTGACTTCCGATCGTCCTCCAAAAGAAATGAAGACTCTTGAGGAAAGAATCAGATCCCGTTTTGAATGGGGTCTTATGGCAGATATAGGTTATCCGGACTATGAGACAAGAATGGCTATTATCCGAAATAAGGTAGAGACGGAACATATAAATCTTTCTGACGATATTCTTCAGTATATAGGTGAAAATATCAAGTCGAACATCAGAGAAATAGAGGGTGCTCTAAATAAGCTGTCTGCCCTGTCAAGACTGGAACAGAAAGAAATCACAATGGATGTAGCTGTAAATGAGCTGCAAAATATCATCTCTCCGGAGAAACCAAAAGAGATTACTCCTCAGAGCATAATAGAAGTAGTTGCTGAGCATTACCAGATTTCCATAGATCAGATGGTATCTAAAAACAGATCCAATGTAATTGCAAAGCCAAGACAGATAGCCATGTATCTTTGCAAGAAAATGACTGATTCTCCTCTTGAAGCAATAGGAAAGCTTCTTGGAGGACGCGATCATTCTACAATAATACATGGAGCTAATAAGATTTCAGAAGAGGCGGAAAAGAATCCGGAGCTTAAATCACAAATTGAAACCATTGAAAAAAAGATCAATCCTAATTGATTTAGAGATTACGATTGATAATTGATTATCAGCTGATGGAATAAGTATCAAAAAATTCTGATACTCATATCATCTGATAAGTTTATAAAAAAAATAAACATGTTGATAATAAGTTGAGAAATGAAGAATTTTTTAAAGAATAAAAAAGCCGGATTTGCTGTCTGTAAACAATCCTGCTCATTTAATCACAAGGAATAAGCAATTTATCAAGACCTTTATCAATATGAAAAACCGGCTTAAATCAACAGACAGAGCAGGTTTTACACAAATAAACAGCCTATAATAAGACTAAGACTGAATATATAAATAGATTACAGTGAAAAATGAGCCGCAGAGATAGAATCATAGAAGCGGCAAAGATACTCGTAATCCATAACAATAAAGAAGATAAAAAAAGTTCGCCGAAAGGAGAAAGAAAACAAAAGATGAAGATCGTAGTTTCCAAATCTGAGCTTCAAAAGGGTGTAAGCACTGTATCTAAAGCTGTTCCCGTAAGAACAACAATTCCTATACTTGAATGTATAAAGATTGATGCTTCTGAAAAAGAGATAAAGCTCATAGCAACGGATACACAATTTGGAATAGAGACAGTGATTGACGGCACTATTGAAGAAAGAGGAATAATTGCATTAAATGCGCGTTTCTTTGAATCGGTTGTCAATAAACTGAAGGACAGCGATGTAACAATAGAGACAGATGAGAGATACGGAACTACCATCACCTGCGATAATATAAAACTTCAGATGAACGGACAGTCAGGTGAAGAATTTACTCCTCTTCCAATAGTTCCTAAGAAAAATCCTATAGAGATCAGCCAGATGTCGCTTGGAAAAATAATAAGACAGACCATATTCTCAATCTCTGACAATGAAGAGAGAAAGATAATGACAGGCGAGCAGTTCAAGACTGAAGATGATCTTCTGACTGTAGTTTCTCTTGACGGTCACAGAATATCAATAAGAAAGTTGAGGCTGGCAGACCCTGCACCTGAAAATGATGTGGTCATATCAGGAAAGACTCTGAAAGAAATATCGAAGATCATCAGTGACAAGACAGATGAGAAAGTAAAAATCTATATTACCGATGTGCCTGAAGAAAAGAAAAATGAGATGACTCAGTACATCTCATTTGATTTTGATAAGACAACTGTTGTGGCGACTCTTCTTCCGGGTAATTTTTTCGGTGTAGAGCATATGATCGTAGATGAATATGCCACAAAGGTGAAGGTGGATAAGAAGAGCCTTCTTGACTGCATAGACCGTTCCACGCTTTTCGTAAAGGAAGGCGACAAAAAGCCGATTATTATGAACATAACTGACGGTAATATGGAACTAATGATTTCGTCTATGCTTGGATCAATGGATGAAAATCTTATGATAGAAAAAGAAGGTGAGGATGTGAAGATAGCCTTCAATCCAAAATTCTTTATAGACGCGTTAAGAGCTATAGATGATGATACGGTAAATCTGTACTTTATCAATTCAAAGAGCCCCTGCTCAATAAAAGATGATACAGGTACATATCTTTATATGATACTTCCGGTGAATTTCTGATGAATGAGATAGATATTAGAGAAGGAGAACAATATATAAAGCTGGGACAGGCATTGAAAAAATGCGGAGTCGTATCTACCGGAGCCGAAGCTAAGGAAATTATATCCGAAGGAAAAGTCACGGTAAATGGCAGCTTGGAAAACAGGCGTGGCAGAAAACTTTATCCCGGCGATGTATTTATTATTGATGATATCGAATACAAGGTGAACGGCAATGAAGATCATCTCGCTTGATCTTCTGAATTTTCGGAACTACGAGAGACTGTCTCTGGAATTTGGCGCTGGTACCAATATATTATATGGCAATAATGCCCAGGGTAAAACAAATCTTCTGGAGGCTGTATACATGTCCGGCACATCGCATTCACAGCGGCTGTCAAAAGACAGAGACATGATAAGATTCGGATGCGATGAAGCTCATATAAAAACATTTGCCGAGAATAAAAACCGGAGAAATAGAATAGATATTCATCTTAGAAAAATAAAAAGTAAGGGAATAGCGGTTAATCAGCTGCCGGTAAAGAGGGCATCCGATCTTTTCGGGATAATAAATCTGGTGTCATTTTCACCTGATGATCTGAATATTATAAAAAACGGACCATCAGAAAGAAGAAGGTTTATAGATCAGGAACTGTGTCAGATCGACAAAATATATCTGAATGATCTTAAGGATTATAACAAAGCTCTTGATCAGAGAAACAAGCTTTTGAAGGATATAAGAAACAACAGAAGCCTGATATCCACTCTTGATGTATGGGATGAAATTCTTGTCAAATCAGGAATAAATATTATTAAGAGAAGAAGGCAATTTATCTCTGATCTGTCTCTGATAGTAAAGTCGATCCATGACGGATTGACAATGGGATCTGAAGAAATCGAAATAAGATATGAACCGAGCGCTTATGATGAAAAGTTTGCAGACATACTTTTTATGTCGAGAGACAGAGATCTTGAGATAATGCAGACTACTACGGGACCGCATAGAGATGACATAAGCGTGATGGTAAATAATACTGATATGAGGAAGTTTGGTTCTCAAGGTCAGCAGCGTACATGTGCTTTGTCATTGAAACTGTCTGAGATAGAACTTATGAAAGAAAAGACAGGTGAATATCCTGTATTGCTTCTGGATGATGTATTTTCAGAGCTGGATGTGAAGAGACAAAAAAATCTTTTGTCTTATATTGAGAAAACTCAGACTCTCATTACCTGTACAGGTCTTGATGAATCTATAAATGACAGGATAAAGGCTGACAAAATTTTCTATGTGGAAAATGGCAGTGTAAGATCCGTTGATAGTTAGAAAGGCAGAAAATGGAACAGGAATACGGCGCAGACCAGATTCAGATTCTGGAAGGACTCCAGGCAGTCAGAAAAAGACCCGGAATGTATATCGGAAGCACGTCTGAAAGAGGACTTCACCATCTGGTATACGAGATAGTTGATAATTCAGTAGATGAAGCTCTTGCCGGATACTGCAGACATATCATTGTGGAAATCAACGAAGGCAATACCATCACTGTAACTGATGACGGAAGAGGTATTCCTACCGGAATAAATACAAAAGCCGGCATACCTGCCGTTGAAGTGGTATTTACGATCCTTCATGCAGGAGGAAAATTCGGCGGCGGCGGATACAAGGTCTCAGGCGGACTGCATGGAGTAGGCGCGTCTGTCGTAAATGCTCTTTCGGACTGGCTTGAAGTAGAAATAAAAAGAGACGGTAAAATCTGGAAACAGAGATATGAAAAAGGCAAGACCATGTACCCGCTGAAGGTCATCGGAGACTGCGATGAGAATGAGACAGGTACAAAAGTAACATTTAAGCCTGATGAGACAATATTTGAGACTACTGTATTTGATTATAATACTTTAAAGACAAGGCTGAGAGAGACAGCATTTCTTACGAAAGCTCTCCGTATCACTCTACGTGATAAGAGAGAAGGTATGGAAAAGGAAGATGTATTCCATTATGAGGGTGGTATCTCGGAATTTGTCACATATATTAACCGTTCAAAACAGGCTTTATACCCTGAGGTAATATACTGTGAGGGAGTCCGAGACAATATAATGGTTGAGGTGGCAATGCAGCATAATGATTCTTATGACGAATCATGCTATTCATTTGTCAATAATGTTATTACCCCTGAGGGCGGAACCCATCTGTCGGGATTTAGAAATGCCCTTACCAGAACAGTTAATAATTATGCCAGGGATCACGGTTTTATAAAGAATAATGAATCGCCTCTTACCGGAGAAGACATTAGAGAAGGTCTTACGACTATAGTTTCAATTAAGATCGAGGAACCTCAGTTTGAGGGACAGACCAAACAGAAGCTGGGAAACAGTGAAGCAAGAGGAGCGGTGGACAGCGTAGTCTCGGAAGGACTTGATCGTTTTCTTGAAGAACATCCTGACGCGGCAAAGATTATCTGCGAGAAATCCGTAGATTCCAGAAGAGCCAGAGAAGCAGCAAGAAAAGCCCGCGATGTGTCAAGAAGAAAGTCTGCTCTTGACTCCAACTCACTTCCCGGAAAGCTCGCAGACTGCAGTGACAAGGATCCTAAAAACTGTGAAATATTCATAGTCGAGGGAGATTCTGCAGGCGGTTCTGCAAAAGAGGCCAGATCCAGAGCTACTCAGGCAATTCTTCCTTTGAGAGGAAAAATTCTGAATGTAGAGAAGGCCCGTGAGGATAAGATATATGACAATGCTGAAATAAGAGCAATGATCACGGCATTTGGAACAGGCATCCATAATGATTTTGATATTTCAAAACTTCGTTATGACAAGATAATAATCATGACGGATGCTGATGTCGACGGCGCACATATTGCTACTCTTATGCTTACTTTCCTTTATAGATTTATGCCTGAATTAATAAAACAAGGTCATGTCTATCTGGCTACGCCTCCTCTCTACAAAGTAGAGAAAAATAAAAAGGTCTGGTATGCCTACAACGATGATCAGCTGAATAAGATAATGACTGAAATCGGACGAGACCAGAACAACAAGGTGCAGAGATATAAAGGTCTTGGCGAGATGGATGCAGACCAGCTCTGGGAGACTACAATGGATCCTGAGAAGAGAATTTTAAAGAGAGTGAATATGAATGATGATGATCCGTCCGAGGTCGAAATTACATTTTCAACTCTTATGGGTGACAAGGTAGAGCCGAGACGTGAATTTATAGAAGAAAATGCAAGATACGTTCAGAATCTGGACATTTAATGCGTATATTTTAGACAAGGACAGCCTTAAATGGATGATAAGATATTTGATCAGATAAAAGAAGTTGATCTGAAGAAGACGATGGAGAGCTCTTATATTGATTATGCCATGAGCGTAATAGTGTCAAGAGCTCTGCCGGATGCGCGCGACGGATTGAAGCCGGTGCAGAGGAGAGTTCTCTATTCCATGATCGAACTCAACAACGGACCTGACAAGCCGCATAGAAAATGTGCCCGTATTGTCGGCGATACTATGGGTAAATATCATCCTCACGGTGACAGTTCCATATACGGCGCCCTTGTCAATATGGCCCAGAGCTGGTCTACAAGATACCCGCTTGTAGACGGGCACGGCAATTTTGGTTCTGTAGACGGAGACGGCGCGGCTGCCATGCGATACACGGAAGCGAGACTTTCCAAAATCTCAATGGCAATGCTTCGCGACATTGATAAAGATACGGTAGACTTCATGCCGAATTTCGATGAGACGGAAAAAGAGCCTACTGTCCTTCCCGCACGTTATCCAAATCTTCTGGTAAACGGAGCCCAGGGAATAGCTGTCGGAATGGCAACAAATATACCTCCCCATAATTTGAGAGAGGTGATAGCTGCCTGTGTAAAAATCATTGACAACAGGATAAATGAAGACAGAGACACTACAATTGAAGAACTGCTTGAAATAATAAAAGGTCCTGACTTCCCGACAGGTGGAGTCATTCTCGGAAGGAAGGGAATAGAGGAAGCATACAGGACAGGACGCGGTAAAATAAAAGTAAGAGCTGTCACAAATATAGAGCCGATGGCAAATGGTAAGAACAGAATAGTAGTGACAGAGCTTCCATACATGGTCAATAAGGCCAGACTGATAAAATATATAGCTGACCTTGTCAAGGATAAGAAGATTGATGGAATAACAGATTTAAGAGACGAATCATCTCGTGAGGGAATGAGGATAGCGATCGAATTAAGACGGGATGTGAATCCTAACGTGATGCTGAACAGACTCTTCAAGCATACTCAGCTTCAGGATACTTTCGGAGTGATAATGCTGGCACTTGTGGATAATCAGCCGAAGATTCTGAATCTTAAAGAGATGCTTTACTGCTATTTAAAGCATCAGGAAGATGTTATTACAAGGCGTACAAAATATGATCTTAATAAAAAGGAAGAGCGCGCCCATATAATAAAGGGTCTTCTTATTGCTCTTGATCATATAGATGAAGTAATAAAGATAATAAGAGGCTCTGAGACTGTAGCTATTGCCAAGGAAGAACTTATGGAGAGGTTCTCCCTGTCTGACAGACAGGCGCAGGCTATAGTGGATATGAGACTTCGAACCCTTACAGGTCTGGAAAGAGAGAAACTGGAGGAAGAATATGCAGCTCTCATAAAGGAGATAGAAAATTTAAAGGCTATCCTTGCGGATAAAAATCTCCTTCTTGGCGTAATCAAAAAAGAAATACTTGAGATATCCGAAAAGTATGGTGATGACAGAAGAACTGTAATAGGAGTAGATCAGGATGAGATCACGGCTGAGGATATGATTCCTGATACCAATACCATCATTACATTTACAAATGTTGGATACATAAAGAGAATGTCAGAAGACACATTCAAGGCACAGCATCGCGGAGGCAAGGGAATAAAAGGCATGCAGACCATGGATGACGATTACATAGTCGAAATGCTTATGACAACTACTCATCATTATCTGATGTTTTTCACCAATCTCGGTCGTGTCTACAGGCTGAAGGCTTATGAGATACCTGAATCATCAAGAACATCTAAGGGAACCGCGATTGTAAATCTGCTCCAGCTCATGGGAGATGAGAAAATCACAGCTATGATTTCGATGAGGGAAAAAGATGATTCGAAATATCTTGTAATGGCTACAAAGAAGGGAATTGTCAAGAGAACAAAATTATCTGAATACGCAAATATCAGAAAGAGCGGTCTTACTGCCATAAAACTAAGAGATGATGATGAACTCATCGGAGTAAAGAAGACAACCGGAAATGATGAGATAATGCTCTTTACCAGATTCGGGCAGTGCATAAGATTTTTGGAGACTGACGTCAGATCCACAGGAAGAGACTCAATGGGAGTAATCGGTATGTCGCTTGCTGATGGAGATGAACTTATAGCAATGCAGCTCTCAGCCCAGGGAAGTATGCTTATGATCGTTTCAAAGAAAGGTCTTGGAAAATGCACCAGGACTGAAGAATTCAGCGTACAGCATCGCGGAGGCAAGGGAGTAAGATGCTATAAGATCATGGAAAAGACCGGCAATCTGGTCGGTGTCAAGGCTGTTGAATCTGACGATGAGATGATGCTTATTACTACGGCAGGCACGGTAATCAGGATCGCCGTAAAAGATACTGCGCTTTCCGGCAGGATTACTTCAGGAGTAAAACTCATAGATCTTGACGATGGAGTAGATGTGGCATCTATTGCCAAAGTAAGAAAAGACGACAAGATAGAGAGCGACATAGAAAATGACAGTCAGGAAAATTCTGATGAAGGTTCTGATAAAGATCCAGATGAAGATTCTAATGAGAACCCGGTAGAATAAACCTGAAAATCTATTGTCTGATGGAGGTGCCGGCTGTGATACGTGAGGTTGATTCCGAAGATATTGAAAACGCAGTGCGTGACATGTGCATAGAGGCAAATTATGCACTGTCAGCCGATATGAGAAAAAAAATAGAGACAGCTGAAAAGACAGAAAGATCTCCGCTTGGAAAAAAGATTCTTTCAGACCTTATTAAAAATCTTGACATAGCAAAAGAAGATAATATTCCTATATGTCAGGATACAGGCATGGCGGTTTTCTTTATAAAAATTGGACAGGATGTACATATTAATGGAAAGTCTCTTTCAGATGCCGTAAATAGCGGAGTAAAAAGAGGCTACAGTGAGGGCTATCTCAGAAAATCCGTAGTAGGAGATCCCGTCATAAGAAAAAATACCGGAGATAATACTCCGGCTATTATTCATACATCAATAGTTCCCGGTGACAAAATAGAAATCACAGCAGCTCCAAAAGGCTTCGGCTCGGAAAATATGAGTAAGATCTATATGCTTAAGCCGGCTGACGGAATCGAAGGAATAAAGTCTGCAATACTTGAGACAGTAAAAGAAGCCGGACCGAATGCCTGCCCTCCGGTAGTAGTAGGAGTGGGAATAGGCGGAGATTTTGAAAAGTGCGCTGAGATGGCGAAGGAGGCTCTTACCAGGGATGAGGGAGAAAGACCGGCTGAAAAGTGGGTTTGCGATCTGGAAGATGAGATGCTTTCAAAAATAAATGAACTGGGTATAGGTCCTGCCGGACTCGGGGGCACTGTTACAGCTCTGGCTGTAAATATAAATACTTATGCCACACATATAGCGGGACTTCCTGTTGCGGTAAATATGTGCTGTCATGTCAACCGTCATATAAGAAGAACGATATAAGAGAGCGTGAATATATGGAAAAGAAACTGGCTCTTCCCATCACAGAAGAAGAAGCTGAAAATCTTAGAATTGGAGATTATGTATATCTTACAGGTACCATGTATGTTGCCAGGGACGCGGCGCATAAGAGAATGCAGGAGTGCATCGAGTCCGGTAAACCTCTTCCTTTTGATATCAGGGGACAGGCTGTCTATTATATGGGCCCCAGCCCGGCAAGAGAAGGACGTCCCATAGGATCCGCAGGTCCCACGACTGCAAGCAGGATGGATAAGTATGCTCCGGGTCTCCTCGACAGAGGATTAAGAGCAATGGTTGGAAAAGGAAAAAGAAAAAAAGAAGTGCTTGATGCAGTGGAGAGAAATAATGCGGTATATTTCGCGGCCATCGGCGGAGAAGGAGCGCTTCTGTCAAAATGCATCGATTCTTCTGAAGTTATAGCTTATGAGGATCTCGGAGCGGAAGCAGTGAGAAAAATCCATGTCACGGATTTTCCTGTTATAGTAGTGGCAGATTGTCATGGAGGCGATCTCTACAGGGAAGCTCCTGAAAAGTATGCGGTAAAATAAAAAAAGATGCCTGATAGGCATCTATTATACGGAGAAGGAGGGATTTGAACCCTCGCGCCGGTTGACCCGACCTATACCCTTAGCAGGGGCACCTCTTCGGCCACTTGAGTACTTCTCCAAGTCGCGTCTTAAACATTCTGTAAAATTGACACAAAAATTATTTTACATAAATTATAATCGTTTGTCAATAATCGAAAATTAAAATATTATATGCTTGACTTAAAAGAATATCTTTAATATAATCTTTTGAGTACGGCGACATAGCCAAGTGGTAAGGCAAAGGTCTGCAACACCTGTATCACCAGTTCGAATCTGGTTGTCGCCTTTTAAATTAATAGAAACCGTCGAAGCGGAGATCAAAGCCTGACAGGAGCATTACAGAGAAGAGCGCATTTGCTGAGAGCGTTTATGAAGACCACAGACCAAATGGACCGCTGAGGGCGCATCGAAAAGACATAAGTTCTTAGTATAATGCGACGCAGGGCATGCGTTACTTGCCGGAGATATGTTTGTATCTCTTCAGAGAGCCTGATTTTTTAACCGGGAATCAAGGTGGCACCGCGGTATATCCGTCCTTGACAGAATAGCATTATTCTGTCAGGGACTTTTTTTATTCAAAAAATGAAAGGAGACAAAAAATGATCAGAGAAGCAATCGACAAGATAGTAAGAAAGGAAGACCTGACTTACGATGAAGCAAAGACGGTAATGCTTGAGATTATGAAAGGAGAGACTACTCCTACTCAAAACGCGGCATTTCTGGCAGCTTTATCCACAAAGTCCACGAGAGCTGAGACCATTGACGAGATTTCAGGCTGCGCTGAAGCAATGAGATCTCTTGCCACTCCTGTAGAGCATCCGGGAATGGAAGTCCTTGAAATAGTAGGAACAGGCGGAGATAAGGCACACTCCTTCAATATTTCAACTACATCAGCTATGGTTATAGCGTCTTCAGGCGTAAAGGTCGCAAAGCATGGCAACAGGGCGGCATCATCTCAATGCGGAACTGCAGACTGCCTGGAAGCTCTTGGTGTGAATATCAATGAGGATCCGAAAAAAGCTCTTGAGATGCTTGAAAAAACAGGATTTGCCTTTCTCTTCGCCCAGAAATATCACAGCGCTATGAAATATGTAGGTCCCATCAGAAAAGAACTTGGGATAAGAACCGTTTTTAATATTTTAGGACCTCTTACTAATCCGGCAAAGCCTGAAATGTTCCTTCTTGGCGTATATGACGAATATCTGGTAGAGCCTCTGGCAAAGGTTCTTTCTACACTTGGTGTAAAGAGAGCTATTGTCGCATACGGTCAGGTAAAGCTTGATGAGATATCTCCATGCGGACCGACAAGCATATGCGAACTTAAAGACGGTTATTACAGATCATCCGTGATATGTCCTGAGGATTTCGGACTGACTTCGGGTACAAAGGACGAGCTTCTTGGAGGCAGTCCTGAAGAAAATGCAAAGATCACAAGAGACATTCTATCGTCTAAAATAAAGGGAACCAAAAGGAATGCCGTTCTTATGAATTCAGGCGCGGCTCTTTTTGTAGCAGGCAAGGCAGATTCCATTAAATCCGGCATAGAACTGGCGGGAGAACTTATAGATTCCGGCAAGGCAATGGCTACACTTGAAAATGTAATAAAAGTCTCTAATGAGTAACAGAGGTTAGATATGGATATTCTGGAGAAAATATGCGAAAGCACAAGAGAGAGAGTGAGAAAAGAAAAAACAAGGCTTTCTTTCGAAGATGCTAGGAAATATGCCGAGAAAAAAGAAGATAAGGACAAAGCTGACGGGAGAGAAAATCTTTTTAAGAAGGCGCTTTTAAAGCCCGGGCTTTCTTTTATCTGTGAAGTAAAGAAGGCATCTCCATCTAAGGGCATTATCGCTTCGGAATTTCCTTATATGGAGATTGCGCGTGAATACGAAAAAGGCGGAGCGGACGCTATATCATGTCTCACGGAACCGGAATATTTTCTGGGATCGGATGAATATTTAAGGAAAATAGCGGATGAAGTAAGGATTCCTGTTTTAAGAAAAGATTTCACGGTAGATCCTTATATGATTTATACCGCTAAAATGCTCGGAGCCCAAGCGGTTCTTCTGATTGCGTCGATAATGGAAAAGGAAGAGCTAAGAGAGTATCTGGATATAGTGAAAAGTCTCGGAATGTCTGCTCTTACCGAGGCGCATGAGGAAGCTCAGATAGAAAAGGCGCTTGATGCCGGAGCTGATATTATTGGAGTGAACAACAGAAATCTTAAGGACTTCTCTGTTAATTTTGACAATGCCGGAAGGCTTCGAAAACTGGTTCCCGGGGATAAGATATTTGTCGCTGAGTCAGGAGTAAAGGATGAAAAAGATATAGAAAAGATCCGATCCATAGGGGCTGATGCCGTGCTTATAGGAGAATATCTGATGAGATCGGACAGAAGACCGGATCTTCTCCGAAAGCTGAAAAAGGGGTGAAGGGATGAGCCTGATAAAGATATGCGGATTAAAGAGTGAAGCTGATGTCGATGCCGTAAATTTGTATCTGCCTGATTTTGCCGGATTTATAGTAAATTATGAGAAAAGCAGAAGGAACATAAGCCCGGAGAAATTAGCGGATTTAAAGAAGAGACTTGACAGCAGAATCAAGGCAGTGGCAGTCACAGTAGATGAACCTCTTGAATCCGTTAGGAAAATAATAAAATCCGGCTCCGCTGATATAGCCCAGCTCCATGGAAATGAGAACGATGACTATATCATGAGCCTGAAAGCTGATGGGATCGAAGTATGGAAAGCTTATGTTATAAAAACGGCCGAGGATGTGAAAAGAGCTTTGAATTCTCCTGCGGATATGGTGCTTCTTGATGCGGGCAGAGGAAACGGTACCGCTTTCAACTGGTCTTTAATAAATAACTTTGGGAGAAACTACATACTTGCCGGAGGATTGGATGCCGGCAATCTGGAAATCGCTTATAAGATGCTCTCGCCCTGTGTCTTTGATGTATCTTCAGGAGCAGAGACGGATGGAGTAAAGGATCCTTTTAAGATAAAAAAGCTCGTGGAGCTGGCTCATTCATTCTGATAATTTTATTATTAAAGGTTTCACATTCAACGAAGATTCCAATTATTAACTTCCCACATTAATAATGAGAATCTTCGTTGCAAGGATTCATGGAAGCCATGAGATGCACAGATGGTGGCGAACATTGTGTTTTTCGTCGTGAGCGAGCACGCTAGCTGCGGCTCGGTTGACAATCGTTCAAGCAGAAATGCTTCCTTGTAATATATTGCAACTGCAATAATTTAATTCAAGCATTTCTGCGCGCTTTTGTCAGAGAGCCGCTAAAAAGCGCGTGCGAGCAAACAGAAAAACACAACTTGTGAGCCACCACTGTGACATCTCTTGGCAAAAAGCGAATGAATCCTTGCAACTAAGATGATCAATGTAACATCACTTCGTGATGTTACATTGTTAATTGATGCAAGCGCATTTAAAGTGCAAACTTTGTTTGCTTGCGCTTGCACTTGTAACATCACTTCGTGATGTTACATTAAGTGTGGGAAGTTTTATGAGCGGAAGATCAGAATACAGAATCTGTTAAAAAGAAAGGAATAATATGTCAAAAGGAAGATTCGGAATACACGGAGGACAATACATTCCTGAAACCCTTATGAACGCGGTCAACGAGCTCGAGATCGCCTATGATAAATATAAGGATGACAGGAAATTTAATGAGGAGCTTACATATCTTCTGAATGAATACGCCGGCAGACCGTCGGGGCTCTACTTTGCAGAAAGGATGACTGAGGATCTGGGAGGCGCGAAGATATATCTGAAAAGAGAAGATCTTAATCATACCGGTGCTCATAAGATAAATAACTGCATAGGTCAGTGCCTCCTGGCAAAGAAGATGGGAAAGACCAGGGTGATAGCGGAAACCGGGGCCGGTCAGCATGGCGTGGCAACGGCGACTGTCGCCGCTCTTATGGGTCTGGAGTGCGAGATCTATATGGGTACCGTAGATATGGAGAGACAGGCTCTGAATGTTTATAAAATGAGACTGCTAGGGGCAAAGGTTCATCCTGTATCGACAGGAACAGGCACACTCAAGGACGCTGTTTCAGAGGCTATGCGCGAATGGACAAGAAGGATCGACGATACTCATTATGTGCTGGGATCCGTAATGGGACCCCATCCCTTCCCTACAATAGTCAGGGATTTTCAGGCAGTAATCTCAAAGGAGTCCCGGCAGCAGATACTTGAAAAAGAAGGCCGGCTGCCGGACGCTGTCCTGGCATGCGTGGGAGGCGGCTCAAACGCCATAGGATCTTTTTATCATTACATAAATGATAAAGATGTAAAACTCATTGGCTGCGAAGCTGCCGGGCGGGGCGTAGACACGCTTGAGACAGCAGCAACCATGAATACCGGAAAGCTGGGAATCTTCCATGGCATGAAGTCATATTTCTGCCAGAATGAGTATGGACAGATAGCACCGGTTTATTCTATTTCTGCAGGGCTTGATTATCCGGGAGTGGGGCCTGAGCATGCCATGCTTCATGATATGGGAAGAGCTCAGTATGTGCCGGTTACGGACGATGAAGCAGTAAATGCTTTTGAATATCTGTCTAAGACAGAGGGAATCATTCCCGCAATCGAGAGCGCTCACGCTATCGCATACGCAATGAAGATTGCGCCGGAGATGTCAAAAGACAAGATTATAATAGTGACAGTCTCAGGAAGAGGAGACAAGGACTGCGCAGCGATTGCCAGATACAGAGGGGAGGATATCCATGACTGATAAGATAAGCAGGGCATTTGAAAAGGGCAAGGCATTTATTCCATTTATTACTGCGGGTGATCCTGATCTGGATACGACAGAAAAACTGGTATACGAAATGGAAAAATCAGGAGCCGATATCATAGAGCTTGGGATTCCTTTCTCTGATCCTACGGCAGAGGGTCCTGTAATCATGGAGGCAAATAACAGGGCACTTTCAAACAAGGTCACTACAGATGATGTATTTGCCCTTGTGGAGAAAATCAGAAAGAACTCAGAAATTCCTCTGGTATTTATGACATATGCTAATGTCGTGTTTTCATATGGCACAGAAAAGTTTGCTGAAAAAATGGCTGGCTGCAGGATGAACGGTCTTATCCTTCCTGACGTGCCTTATGAGGAGAAGCATGAATTTTCAGATGTTATGAAAGAGCATGGAATAGACTTGATTTCTATGATTGCCCCTACATCGGAAGACAGGATACAGATGATTGCAAGGGAAGCTGACGGATTTATTTATCTTGTCTCATCGCTTGGAGTCACCGGAACCAGATCTGAGATCACGACGGACATAGGAGCTATAGTTAAAAAGATAAGGGAGGTAACTGATACGCCGGTTGCTGTCGGATTCGGTATATCGGATGAGGATGAAGCAAAGAAAATGGCTTCTCTTTCAGACGGCGCCATAGTAGGATCAGCAATAGTGAAGCTGGTCGCGAAGTATGGAAAAGAAAGCATTGCTCCTGTCGGAGAGTTTGTAAGGAAGATGAAAAAAGCCGTCATGTCCTGTGTGAATTGACTTTGAAGAATTTCACACGTATAATAAATCTGTATGTCCATTAAAGAAATGATTACAGTGTCAAAAGTCTTGCCAGGACACGTGAGAAGTATGTGGGTCCCGGCAGGATGGCTTGAAGCTAATATCAGTTAAATTGATTTGAGGATTAAGATGACTTTATACGATGAATTAACTGCGCGTGGTCTTATCGCACAGGTAACAGATGAAAAGCTGATACCGGAACTTATCAATAACGGGAAAGCCACATTTTATATAGGATTTGATCCAACGGCTGACTCTCTTCATGTAGGTCATTTCATGGCTCTTATTCTGATGAAGAGACTTCAGATGGGAGGAAATAAGCCTATAGCCCTCGTCGGAGGCGGCACCGGAATGATAGGCGATCCTTCCGGCAGGACTGACATGCGGTCTATGATGACGACTGATACCATAGACAGAAACTGTGAATGTTTCCGGCAGCAGATGTCGAGATTCATTACTTTTGGAGACGGTCGCGGGGATGCCATTATGGTCAACAACGCCGACTGGCTCAGAGATCTTAATTTTCTTGAATTCATGAGGGAAATAGGGTCGGAATTCAACGTGGCTACCATGCTCCGCGCCAGAGCTTATGAGAACAGAATGGCCCGCGAGGGTGGTCTGACATTTTTTGAGATGGGATACATGCTCCTGCAGGCATATGATTTCATGATGCTGTATCAGAAATACGGCTGCAACATGGAGTTTGGAGGAGATGACCAGTGGTCCAACATGCTGGCCGGAGTAAATCTGATCAGAAAGAAGCTGAAGAAAAATGATGCCGGCGCCATGACCATAAATCTTCTTCTGAAGCATGACGGCACCAAGATGGGAAAGACTGCCGGAGGCGCTGTATGGTTGGATCCGGACAAGACTTCACCTTATGATTTCTATCAGTACTGGAGAAACGTGGATGATCAGGATGTAATTAAATTTCTCCGTATGATGACTTTCCTTCCGCTTGATGAGATAGCAGAAATGGAAAAATGGGAAGGACAAAAGCTGAACGAGGCCAAGGAAATTCTGGCGACAGAACTTACTACCATGGTTCACGGCGAAGACGAGGCAAAGAAGGCAAAAACTGCAGCAAAGAACGTATTTACCGGAAAAGCTGACGACAATATGCCGGAAGTTTCAGTTAAAAATGAAGATATGAAGGATGGAGAGATAGATATAAGAACCATCTTGAAGCTCTCAGGATGCGTATCTTCTCTTTCGGAAGCCAGAAGAGCCATAGAACAGGGCGGCGTGACAAAAGACGGGGAAGCAGTTTCTGACCCCTTTGAAAAATATACAGCAGATGACTTGAAGAAAGGATTCGTTATAAGAAAGGGCAAGAAGAAATTCTTCAAGGTCGTATATAATAAATGAGAGTCGAAAGTCGCTTTTCACGTTCAAAAAATTGATTGACATTTGATCCTAAATTACATAAGATACAATAATCCGTAGGGGAGTAACTCGCGCCTTGGCGTGGTTCATCAACAACCCCGGTTCCTGATATGGAGCCTGGTGTACCTTAGAGAGTGAGACCTGCGTACATTATCTCAGACAGATGATGTACGCAGGTCTTTTTATAGGATCAAGGTGTCAGAAGCATTAGAATGGCTGATAGGATATGTCATTAGCTGCAATAGAAAGTGAGGAGAATATGGAGATATTGAAAGCAGTTGTTTTACTGGCAATTGGCTTCCTGCTTTTGGTAAAGGGAGCGGATTTTTTTGTTGAGGGTGCTTCGACCATAGCCAGAAAGCTTCATGTACCGGGACTTATCATAGGTCTCACCATAGTGGCAATGGGTACTTCGCTTCCGGAGCTGTCGGTCAGTGTGACTGCCGCACTGAAACATCAGAATTCTCTGGCAATTTCCAATGTGGTCGGGTCAAGTATTTTTAATCTTATGATGGTGCTTGGTATATGCGCCGTCATATCTCCTATAGCCGTCAGCATGACTGTGACAAAGCGTGACTATCCGTTTTCTATGTTGTGCGCTGCTCTTCTTGGCATACTAGGCTACATTGGCATGAAAATAAGCCGGGCTGACGGAGCTGTTCTTCTTATTTTCATGGCGGGATATATGTATATAATGATTCATAACGCCATGAAGGCCAGAAAAAAAGCTCTTGAAACACATTATGAGGAGAAGGATCATCCCGGAGCCTCAGGTACGGAAACAGACGATGACCAGTATGATATGGATATTTCCGAGGAAGCTGATGAACTTACGGAAAAATCAGAGTCAAGACCTATGTGGCAGGCCATCCTTTTTGTTATCGGCGGAGCGGCAGCAGTAAAGTTCGGAGGAGATTTCACTGTGGACGGCGCTGTAGATATCGCGAAAATGATAGGAATATCTGAAACCCTTATAGGACTGACCATAGTTGCTTGCGGAACATCACTTCCGGAACTCGTCACATCTATCGTCGCGTCCGGAAAAAACGAGCTGGATATGGCGGTCGGAAATGTAGTAGGTTCAAATATTCTCAATATTCTTGCCATCCTGGGTGTAGGTTCAGTGATAACACCGATGGCGTTTATTAATGAAAATCTTATCGATCTTATTGTTCTCATCGTTTTCTCGGCAATAGTATGGCTTTATTGCTTCACGAAGAAACGGATAGGAAGAAAAGAGGGCGCATCCATGATCGTTCTCTATACCATATATCTTATTTACATCTGCATGAGATGATTTGAATATATATGATATTAAAACTTCCAACATTTAATGTAACATCACGAAGTGATGTTACATAGATCATCTTCGTTGCAAGGATTCATTCGCTTTTTGCCAAGAGATGTCACAGTGCTGGCTCACAAGTTGTGTTTTTCTGTTTGCTCGCACGCGCTTTTTAGCGGCTCTCTGACAAAAGCGCGCAGAAATGCTTGAATTAAATTATTGCAGTTGCAATATATTACAAGGAAGCATTTCTGCTTGAACGATTGTCAACCGAGCCGCAGCTAGCGTGCTCGCTCACGACGAAAAACACAATGTTCGCCACCATCTGTGCATCTCATGGCTTCATTGAATCCTTTGCAACGAAGATTTTCATTATTGATGTGGAAAGTTTTAGTAAGATAATTTGCTGCTGATATAATAATGGAACTCTCTTGCATTTGAAAATGAATGAAATGCACTGTATAATAAAAAAATAACGATAGACCGGACTATCCGGCAGACGGAAAAAAATAAAGGAGGCAGTCTATGGATTTTTTTGATCATCTTAACGATACTGTCGTGAATGTAGGCAAGGAAGTTGGACAGAAAGCAAAGGATGTTACAGGTGTTACAAAACTTCGCTGCCAGCTTTCAAAAAAGCAGAACGATCTTGGCAAGAAATACATGGCGCTTGGCAAGGAAGTATATAAGGCGCATATGAAAAACGAAGAATTCAAAAATGAGAATGGTTTATATGAAGAAATCTCATTGCTGAATGAAGAAATAAAGGAACTGAACCAGCAGATCGGCGAGATCAAGGGTGTGACTGTATGCCCTGATTGCGGAGGAGAAGTGACAAAGGGATCATCCTTCTGTCCGAACTGCGGTAAGAAATTGCAATAAAAGAACAAGGAATGACATAAGATGAGATCCAGAGGAAAATATTACATGACAACGGCTATTGCCTATACTTCAGGCAAACCGCATGTAGGTAACACATATGAAATCGTACTTGCTGACGCGATCGCAAGGTTCAGGCGGCAGGAGGGATACGATGTATTCTTTATGACCGGAACTGATGAGCATGGACAAAAAATCCAGGAAAAGGCTGAGGAAGCCGGCATTCCTCCCAAGGAATATGTAGACCGCACTTCGGGAGAAGTGCGTAGGATATGGGATTTGATGAACGCTTCATATGACAAATTCATGAGGACGACAGAGCCCTATCACGAGAAGCAGGTACAGAAGATCTTCAAGAAGCTTTTTGATCAAGGGGATATTTATAAGAGCACATACAAGGGTATGTACTGTACGGAATGCGAGTCATTCTGGACAGAGTCCCAGCTTGTTGACGGCAAGTGTCCGGATGACGGTCACGAGGTATTTCCTGCTGAAGAAGAGGCTTATTTTTTCCGTATGAATAAGTATGCCGACCGTCTTATGAAATATTATGACGAGCATCCTGAATTCATTCAGCCTGTATCCAGGAAAAACGAGATGGTCAACAACTTCCTGAAGCCCGGTCTCCAGGATCTGTGTGTGTCTCGTACATCATTTAACTGGGGAATTCCTGTGGACTTTGATCCAAAGCATGTGGTATATGTGTGGCTCGATGCTCTCACAAACTATATTACCGGCATCGGCTATGATGCTGATGGAAATTCAAGTGATCTTTTCAAAAAGAACTGGCCGGCGGATCTGCATCTCATCGGTAAGGACATAATAAGATTCCATACCATCTACTGGCCGATCTTTCTGATGGCTCTGGATCTGCCTCTTCCAAAGAAGGTATTCGGTCATCCCTGGCTTATCCAGTCTGACGGCAAGATGTCAAAGTCTAAGGGCAACGCCATATATGCGGATGATCTGGTGGATATGTTCGGCGTGGACGCTGTGAGGTATTTCCTTCTCCATGAGATGCCTTACGAGAACGACGGAGTTTTGTCATGGGAACTTCTGGTCGAGAGAATTAATTCCGATCTCGCGAATACAGTCGGAAATCTGGTGAAGAGGACTGTCTCGATGACCAATAAATACTTTGGCGGAATTGTGAAAGACATGGGAGTATCGGAAAGCGTTGATGACGATTACAAGGCAGTCATCACGTCCACCCGCGACAAGGTTGAATCTTATATGAACGACCTTCATGTGGCTGACGGACTGACCGAGGTAATGAACCTGTTCAGGCGCTGCAACAAATACATTGATGAGACTGAGCCCTGGGTTCTCGCAAAGGATCCTGAGAAATCAGACCGGCTGAATACGGTTATGTATAATCTGGTTGAAGGCATAGATATAGGCGCCGCGCTTATCAGGAGTTTTCTTCCCGATACTTCTGACAAGATCCTTCATGAAATAGGCGGAGAACTTATTGATTATGATGATCTTGACAAATTTGGAAATTACAAGAGCGGATCCAGGGTAACTGAAGATCCTGTGATACTTTTCCAGAGACAGGATCTCGGTGAAGTGCTTGAGAAAGCTGAAAAGCTAAAGCCTCATACGACAGTTCTTGAGGATGTAATGCAGGAGAAGAAAGGACAGAAGTCTTGATTTTCGAGACGCATGCCCATTTTGAGGATGAGAAGTTCGATACTGACCGTGTCGGACTTCTTTCTTCAATGAGAGAAAAGGGCATAGGTAATATCATTGATGTGGGCTCTTCCATTGAGACCTCAGTAAAAGCCGTGGAACTCTCAAAAAATTATGATTTCATAAATGCGGCGGTCGGTGTTCACCCTGATTCCGTGGGAGAACTGGATGAGGACGGTATAAGGAAGCTGATGGACCTGGCATCTGATCCGAAAGTGGCTGCAATAGGAGAGATTGGTCCTGATTTTCATTATGAAAGCGATCCTTATAAGAGAGAAAAGCAGATATACTGGTTCAGACGGCAGCTCGACATGGCTTTGGAGCTGGATCTTCCGGTTATAGTGCATTCGAGGGACGCGGCAGAGATGACTTTTGATATCATGAAAGAATACAGCAGGAAGGGACTTAAGGCGGTGATTCACTGCTATTCCTATTCTGCTGATATGGCGAAGAGCTTTATCTCCATGGGATATAAGATTGGCGTCGGAGGAGTTGTCACATTTAAGAACGCAAAGAAGCTGAAGGCTTCTGTTGAGGCGGTTCCGATCGATTCGATCCTTTTAGAGACTGACTGCCCTTATATGGCGCCGGAGCCTCACCGGGGAGAGAGAAATGATTCGACTCTCCTTACGTTTGTCGTGAAGAAGATTTCCGAGATCAAGAATCTTTCCGTAGCAGAGGTGGAAGATATGACATATGAAAACGCGCTCTCTCTATTTCCAAAGGTAAGAGATGTGCGTTTATTAAAGAAATGAGGAAGAGATGGAATATCTAACCGACCCGATAGTTATGAGGGCTGTGCTTAACCGCTTTCATTTCAAATTCCGTAAGAAATACGGTCAGAATTTCCTTATGAATGCTGATGTGCTCCATAAGATGGCGGATGCCGCGGGACTGACAGGCGACGATTTTGTCCTTGAGATAGGTCCCGGCTTCGGTACGCTGACCCAGGTTCTGTCTGAGAGGGCGGGATCCGTTCTTTCGGTGGAAGTAGATCGTGATCTTATGGAGATCCTTGACCATACCTTGTTCGGTCTTAAGAATGTGACTGTAATAAATGAAGACATTATGGACACTGACATAGAGGCCGTGGCGGTTGATAAAAACGGCGGCCGTCCAATAAAGGTATGCGCTAATCTTCCTTATTACATTACAACGCCTGTAATTATGAAGTTACTGAAGTCACATGCGCCGATAGAGTCAATAACGGTAATGGTGCAGAACGAGGTGGCGAAACGAATGACAGCTTCTCCCGGCAGCAAGGATTATGGCGCTCTGACATTAGCATGTGAATATTATGCAGAGCCGGAGCTTATATGCGAAGTGCCGGCAGCAGATTTTTATCCAAGTCCAAAAGTGGACAGCGCAGTTGTAAATCTGGCAGTCAGAGACAAGCCTCTTTTTGATATTGACGAAGAGAAGCTTTTTTCTGTGATAAGGAGCGTCTTTTCCGGCAGGAGAAAGACGATAGTAAACTCGCTTTTAAACTGTCCGGAGATAAGAAGCGAAAGAACTCTTATAGAAAGCGCTGTAGAGGATGCGGGATTCGATAAGATGATAAGAGGAGAGAAACTTTGTCTCAAAGATTTTGTAAAACTCACAGAGCTTCTGGAGAATAGAAAAGCGTTTCAATAAAAGGAAGATGGGGAGTGCAGACTTGGACATAAGCAGATATTCCGAAGAAATAAGAAATCTTATAGAAGAGACAACACATATATCCGTATATTCTGACAGAATAAGGGAAGTATGTGAGATCCTTTATGAAAGGGCTCTTTCCATGTCTGATGATGCCCTCGCCGGATTTTCGTGCTTTACCATGGCGAGAGGATATTACCGCAGAAATGACATGACAAATTTCTATAAATATATAATAACATGCATTCCGCCGCTTGAGAGAGCCGGAGAGTGGGGCATGCTTGTCATGGCTGATAATATGCTGGGAATAATCTCTCTGAATCAGGGGAATGCTCCCTTTGCAATGGATTATTATCTGAGGAGCTTAAAGATAATAAAGGATAAAAATGTAAGCAGGCTTTACTGGACCGTATATCTCAACATGGGTTCTGTCTATCTTTCGGCAGGCGACTATAAAGCTGCTAAATCAGAATGCAGAAAAGCTCTTGATTACATCGATGAAAACAGGGATGAGGAGGGATATAAGGAAAATCTGACGGCGGCTCTTACAAATACAGGTAAGGCATATCTGGGTTTGAATGATAAAGAAGGAGCCGGAAAGTGCGAAGAGAGAATAATGTCTGAATGCCTTACGGGTCTGCAGGAACCTGAAAAAATTGCACCGCTTTGCTTTGCGGCACGATATTACAAGCTGACGGGGCAGACGGATAAATTGGGAACTGCAGTTGGAGAAATAGATGATTTACTTAAATTTCCATTGCTTATAATGGATCTCTTTGATGATTTATATGAATATATGGAGATGCTTCTTGATGCGGAATACGACGATGATCTTAAGAGGACGTATAAGGCAGTTTCGCTTCTTACTGAAAAGACAAATGTAAGAAATCTGGAGAAAAGGCTTTTGGAATTAAAAATTGAGTATCTGAAAAGACGCGGAAAGGACACAAGAGACACACTATTAAAATACGCGGATCTGTCTCTTCAGATCTCAAAGGATAATAAGCTGATGGTGTCCAATATGATAAGTATCAGGCGTAGTCTTGAAGATCTGCAGCTTATTAATTTCCGCATGGAGAAGGAGAATGCCGCTCTCCATGAAATATCGGAAACGGATGCCCTTACAGGTCTTGGCAACAGATTCAGTTTTGACAGATATTGGGATTGGATCTTCAGAAAATGCCGGAAAGAAAAATCAAGTCTTGCCATAGAAATTCTTGATATAGATTTCTTCAAGGAATTTAACGATAATTACGGGCATCAGGCCGGCGACAAGTGTATTTCCGAAGTAGCCGGGAACATAAGGACTATGGAAAACGGGAGAATCCGCGGTTTTCGCTATGGAGGAGACGAATTCGTACTTATATATGAAAATTATGAGCCGGATGACCTGGAAGGCTTTGCAAAAAAGCTGAGACAGAGCATTGCGGAAAAAGATTTAAGGCACGATTTTTCAAAGGTATCGGATCATGTCACTATAAGCCAGGGAATAATTTATGGCAGACCGGCAGCTGATGTGAGTCCGGCTGATTTTTTGAAGGAGGCCGACATCAATCTCTATGAGGTCAAAAAGAAAATGAGAGACTCATACCTTATCAGTGAATACAGGGATCAAAGCAGATCTTCCTGAATGAGAGAGTAGATATAGTGGCTTTTGAATTGTCCTGCAATTCTGATATTATTTCTGAGAAGACCTTCACGCACAAATCCGAGACTCGTAAGCAGGTTGATTGATGGAGCATTGTCGGGGAGGACATAGGCATACAGCCTGTGAATGCATAAATCGCTCATCATAAAATCTATACCGGTAAGAAGTGCCTCACGGCAGTAACCCTTTCTGCGAAAAGAACTGTCTATCTTGTATCCGACAGAGGCATCGGAGAAATCACCTCTCCTTATATTGTGAAAAGAGATGGTGCCGATGAGCTTCTTTGGATCGGATGAGAGATAGAGCCAGAATCGGAGCATCTGACCGCGCTCGATCATGGTACGTTCGGTCTTCAACACTGTCCGATGAAATCTTAAGGTATAGAAATCGCTAAAACTTATAGGCTCTGTCTTTTCTATGTCGGATGAATTTCTCTGATAAAAATCGAGTACATCAGCTGCCTCTGACTCATCGGAAGTGCGCAAGATGAGCCTTTTTGTATGATCCGGGAGACTTATATTCATTTACCGGTATCTCCTTCGACATCTTTTTTCTGTTCACGGAGGTCTCTAAAAAATGATGAGAGAAGATCAGAACATTCCTCCGCCATCACATCTCTTGTAATCTCGCACTGGTGATTAAATCTTGAATCCTGAAGGAGATTAATAACTGAACCGGCGCAGCCTGCCTTGGGATTTTCACATCCTATCACGACGCGGCCGACTCTGGACTGGACAATGGCTCCTGAGCACATCTGGCAGGGTTCCAGCGTGACATAAAGAGTGCAGTCATTTAGCCGCCAGTCATGGACTTTGGCGCAGGCTTTTTTTATTGCCAGTATCTCTGCATGCGCAAGAGATGATTTTTTAGTATTTCTTCTGTTCCGGTCATGAGATATGACTCTGCCGTTTCTGACAATAACGCAGCCAATCGGAACCTCGTGAGATCTGGCAGCCTTTTTGGCTTCCTTTATGGCAAGATTCATGAATTTATTGTCAAGTCTTTTGTCATGCCGTTCTTTGATTTTATTTTTAATATCCATAAACGCCTCCGAATAGTTTTATCCTATCATAAAGGAGGAAAATTAACCATAAATACTGTCAACTGAAAAAACCCGTGTTGACATTCAGGCAGGCAGATAATAGAATACTTTTATATATTTTGAGATGAGCATGCGCTCTAAGCTGTTCTGAGATTGAGGTTTTGATCCTTGGGTCTCGCGCAATGGATCCCTGCGAACCGTGTCAGGTCAGGAATGAAGCAGCACTAAGCAGGATCTTCCGTGTGCCGCGAGGAATCCTGAGGGGAGCTGATGTGTCAGGACAGCTTAGAGCGTATGTTTTTGTTTTTTGCTTTTGTTCTGTTTATTGGTCATAATCATTTTTCTATTTCTTTACTTTACTGAATAAAACCATTAGAATTAATCTGACGGACAATATGCGGATCAGGAGTAGATAATGAACGCACAGGAGCACACAGAGAATGTTCTAAGGAAAATACATATACTCTTTGCCAAAGCGTCTCCATACAAACCTGACACCGAAAAGGTGGTCATAGACAAGACTGCTATGATGGAGCTCTTGCGCGAGCTGAATGAGTGCATGAGCGAGATGATGGATGAGTGCGAGATCACAGATCGCGGCAGGGAGAAAGCCCGGCTTGATGTAAAGAGGCAGGGCGAAGAGATTATAGACAGTTCGAAAAAAGAGGCAGACGATATATATGCGGCCTCCATTATGTATACTGACCGTGCGCTGAAAAGCATTCAGGATAACATGGAACTGGTATCAGGCAGTATGGATGATATGCTTATGTCTTTCCGCGGCAGTATGGACAAGATGCGTGACGAGATCAGGCAGAATCAGCTGGAACTCAGGTCACAGCTTCAGGATATGGCTGATTCTGATAAGTATATGAGGCTGATAACCGATGAGAATATCAGGATCGAACGCGAGAAAAAGCAGACACTTCCGGACAGCAAGACAGAATCCGATAATCCTTATAAGGATATAAAGCCGGAAATTAAAATAAATCCGGCATATTTTAAGGATGCAAATGAGAAGGAGTCCAAAGAAATCGAGATAAGTGATCTGGACAAGGATATTCCCGACAAGGCGCATGAGGTGAAAAAGAGTGTAAAAAAGCCGTTTGATTTGAGCGGTATTTTTGGCAGAAACAAGACATGAAGGAGAAAGAAATGGAATTATCAAAGCAGGGCGTATATCTGGTTCATGGAAAAGAAATCATACCGTGTGATCAGAACGCAGAAAAGGCTCTAAAAGCTGCAACAGGACGTTTTGTACCGAAGGAAGAGGCTGAAAAGGAGACTATTGCTTATGGAATCCTGGAAGCACACAACACATCGGATGATCCGGACAGCCTGAAGATCCGCTTTGACAAGCTGACGTCTCATGACATTACTTACGTGGGAATAATCCAGACAGCCAGGGCATCAGGTCTTGAAAAATTTCCCATGCCCTACGTACTTACCAATTGCCACAACAGTCTCTGTGCAGTCGGCGGAACCATAAATGAAGATGACCATATGTTCGGCCTGTCGGCTGCCAAGAAGTATGGCGGAATATATGTACCTCCTCATCAGGCGGTAATTCATCAGTTTGCGCGTGAGATGCTCGCATCCTGCGGAGCCATGATACTGGGCTCTGATTCTCATACGAGATACGGCGCTCTCGGTACAATGGCTATGGGAGAGGGTGGCCCGGAGCTTGTAAAACAGCTTCTGAACCAGACATATGATATAAAGCGCCCTGAGGTGGTGGCTGTATATCTCGAAGGCACTCCCGAAAAGGGCGTAGGTCCTCAGGATATAGCTCTCGCTATAATCGGCGCCGTATTCCAGAACGGATATGTAAAGAACAAGGTGATGGAGTTTGTAGGACCCGGCCTGGCAAATCTCTCTGTCGATTATAGGATCGGCATTGATGTCATGACTACAGAGACCACTTGCTTAAGCTCTATCTGGGTGACAGATGATAAGACCAGAGAATTCCTTGAGATCCATGACAGGGTAGATGATTATAAGGAACTCACTCCCGGCGATATAGCTTATTATAATGGCTGTATAAGGATAGATCTTTCTGAGATAAAGCCTATGATAGCTATGCCCTTCCATCCTTCAAATACATATACGATCGAGGAGCTGAACAATAATCTTGAGGATATACTTGATGATGTAGAGAAGAGAGCCCGCGTAAGCTTCGGAGACAAGGTGAATTTCACCCTCAAGGATAAGATAAGAGATAACAGGCTCTATGTGGATCAGGGAATAATAGCCGGATGCGCCGGCGGCGGATATGAGAATATCACTGATGCAGCGGATATTCTGAAGGGAGCATCCATCGGAGCTGATGAATTTACTTTATCTGTTTATCCTGCAAGTATGCCGGTGTATATGCAGCTTCTTAGAAACGGCTGCGCAGCGGAGATCATGGAGACCGGAGCTGTATTCAAGACTGCTTTCTGCGGACCCTGCTTCGGAGCCGGAGATACGCCTGCCAATAACGGATTCTCCATCCGTCATTCAACCAGGAACTTCCCGAACAGAGAAGGCTCCAAGATCCAGAACGGACAGATCGCATCCGTCGCGCTGATGGATGCCCGTTCCATTGCCGCTACGGCAGCCAATAAGGGATATCTTATTCCGGCTACGGATGTGGATGTTAATTTTACGAAGCCGAAATATTTCTTCGACAAGTCTATCTACGACAAGAGAGTATTCAACAGTCACGGAGTAGCCGATCCTTCGGTCGAGCTTAAATTCGGACCCAATATCAAGGACTGGCCCAGGATGGCTCCGCTGCCTGAGAACCTGCTCCTGAAGGTAGTATCAGAGATCCACGATCCGGTCACCACGACTGACGAACTGATACCTTCGGGTGAGACTTCTTCATACCGGTCAAATCCTCTTGGACTTGCGGAATTTACTCTTTCACGCAAGGATCCTCTCTATGTGGGCAGGGCTAAGGAAGTGCAAAAAGGAGAAAAAGCAATCGAAGAGGGCAGAGATCCTGTGGAAGATCTTCCTGAGACAGCAGCTGTATTTAGCGCCATCGAGAAGAAATTCCCCGGATCAAAGGCTGATACCGGAATAGGAAGTACAATATTTGCTGTAAAACCGGGAGACGGCTCCGCCAGAGAACAGGCGGCTTCATGCCAGAAAGTACTTGGCGGCTGGGCAAACATAGCAAATGAATACGCCACGAAGAGATATCGCTCCAACCTTATAAACTGGGGTATGCTGCCGCTTCGCATAGCTGCCGGAGATTTGCCTTTCAAGAACGGAGACTATATTTTTATACCCGGAGTAAGAAAGGACCTGGAAGCAAAGAAGAGCGAATTCATAGCTTACAGGGTGGACGCTGACGGAATGTCGGAATTTACCCTTATTATGGACGCTCTCACTGACGATGAGAGACTAATAATTCTTGACGGCTGCCTTATTAATTATAACCGCAGCAAGATGAAGGGCTGACATATTCAAAAAAGCATAATTCAGAGGTGCATTGAATTGGACAGGGAATATCGGACCAAGATCAGCAATCTGAGAGAACTCCTGGATGCTGGTCAGATAGAGGAAGTAATAGAGAACCTGGACTCCATGAACTGGAGGAAGGTAAAGAGCATCAGTCTCTTACTGGAGGCTGCCGAACTGTATAAAGATGCCGGAAGCTATGACGAGGCCGTGAATCTGCTCGAAGAAGCATATGACAGGTCACCGTCAGGCAGAATTGTACTGTACGAATTATGTGATTTATGCCTGAAGACGGATGACATTGATAATGCCAGAATCTATTACGAAAAATATGTAACAGCAGCTCCCAACGATGTAAAGAGATACATATTGCAATACAGAATTGCCGTGGCTGACAATGCTGATGATTATGCTCTGATATCGATACTTGAGGAGCTGAAGGCGCACGCTTTTCTGGAAGAGTGGGCTTATGAACTGGCATGTCTTTATCACAAGACCTCTCAGGTTGACAAATGCATAGAACTCTGCGACGAGATAGCTCTTTATTATGGAAATGGTCCATATGTGGAGAAAGCTCTGGAGCTGAAGATGCTCTATCATCCGCTGAATAAGGCTCAGGAGGATCAGTACAGGAGATTCTGTCAGAGCCGCGAGGGGATCACAGAGATCAGAGCCAATGAGCCTTTGAAATCGGGTGAGATAGTCGCTCATACAGTCACCATACCGGAAGTAGAGGTAAAGCCTGAGAAATTTAATACTATAAATCTTCAGACAGAGATCAAGAAAAATATCGAGGAGATAATGCAGGCCACAAAGACCAGCGATGTGGACAGCAATATGGAGAATATCCATGATCTCGTGGAGAAGATACCTTATCTGCAGGTTCAGGATGATTCTGCAGACGAAGAGGAGAATCCGGAGGAAAATTCTGCTGATAAACCCGGAGTGATGGAAAATTATCAGCATTATCTGAGCGAAGAATATGACGGACAGATGTCCCTGGATCTTCCAAATGAAAAGACGAAGGATCCGCAGATAGACGGTCAGCTTACCATCCAGGATGTGATGAACAACTGGGAGAAGACCCAGCGCGCGGCTGAAGCGGCTTTGAAGGATGCCGAAGAGGAAAAACTGAAAAATGTAAAGAGTGTCGCTTTAAAAGAGGCCAATCACATAATGGAGAGACTTTCCGACGTCAAGGATGATCTGGACAGAGGAGTGGCTCCGTCCGAGCTTCTGAAGGAAGAGATACTGGCCAAAAATAAGACATTCGACATTCCGAGAGTCAGTAAGAATGGTTCTGAGGATGGCGTGGGACTGAAGGTGCCTGTTGTAGACAGGGGCAGTGAGAATCCTGTGCCGGAGGATCTGCCGTCAGGAGTTCTTTCAAAAGACGATCTTCTTCATGAAAAACCGGAGGAATGGACGCCGGAGAAATTAAATGGCAACTCATCTTCAGATGATATCGATAACAGCACCCTTCTCCTTAATGGCGTAAATGAAATGTTAAGGAGTGAGCTGGAAAAATATGTGCCGGACAGCATGGCTGTCAGAAAGGCAAAAAATGATGAGGTAAAGGAAGATGATATTGTTCCGGCAGATTCACAGGCGACGGATAAAGAAAAGATCGTTCTCCCGGAAATAAATATAGATCTTGACGAGATTTTAAGTGAAGACGGGAAGAACGGGTCTGCTGCGGAGAGTCATGTTTCCGATGAGACAAGTGAAGCTGATGAGGATGATTCTGTTTCGGATGATGCTCCCGGAACTGTCGATTCAGATGCAGATAAAACTGAGGAGACAGATTTTGATGGCGATGACGAGACGATTAATATTGATTCCGGAGATGATAATGACTCCGGAGAAGATATTGATTCCGAGGATGATTATAATGAAGATAATATTGACTCCGAAGAAGATGATGAAGAAGATGCAGAAATCGATACTGATAATGATGTGACTGACCTTGCGTCCGAGGCACCCGGCAGCGGACTTATATCCTTAAATGATGATGATCTTGATCGCTTTTCATACTTCACTCCGATAAAGGGAATGGAGGAAAAAATAACAAGCGTGTTGAACAATATCGGTCAGAGGATAAGGTCAGGCTCTCCTGCATCAACCGGAAATATCATAATTTCCGGTTGCAAGGGCAGCGGTAAGACGAATCTTGCAAAGGGGCTTATAGAAGTACTCAGAAGAGAGATCGGAAAACCGGGTGACAATATCGGAAAGATCGATGCTGACAAGCTGAATCACAAGAATCCGCCGGATATTTATAAGAAGATTCGTGGAGGCTGCCTGATTATCGAGAATGCCGGACTGATAAGCTCAGATACGGAGATATCTCTGTCGCTTCTTATGAATAATGATAAATCTGGAACAGTGGTGATACTTGAGGACAGTGCTGACGGAATCAGGGATGCGCTGGCTGAGAACGAGCGCTTTGCCGACATGTTTACAGAGAAAATAAATATACCGGTATTTACGACCAGAGAACTGGTGCGTTTCGGAATAAAATACGCCTCTGACAGTCATTTTTCCGTAGATGAGATGGGCAGACTAGCTATGAATTACAAGATAAGCAATATTCAGCGGCCGGACAGACCGACACATCTTGACGAAGTGGCTGATATAATGGATGCGGCAATGAGATCGGCTTCAAAGAAATGGCCGATCGGCAACCGTAAGACAGACAGCGAAGGATATATTGTGATAAGAGAGAAGGATTTTCTGTCCTGACAGGTGAAAGGGGGATCTTATGCAATTTTTCACTGATTACGACATGTATCTTTATGGGCAGGGTACTCATTATGACATTTATAAAAAATTCGGAGCACATCCCATCAGAGTGAACGGGGTGGACGGATATGTTTTTGACGTATGGGCTCCTCACGCCAGGGATGTGGCAGTCATAGGAGAGTTCAACGGCTGGAATGAGACAAGCCATATGATGAAGCGGCTGGATCCAAAGGAAACCGGCATATATGAGCTCTTCATTCCGGGAGTAAAGGACGGACAGCTCTATAAGTATCTTATCTACTGCGATGACGGCAGAAAGCTGTATAAAGCAGATCCTTATGCTGTTACATCGGAGCTGAGACCCGGAACCGCATCGAAGACAGGCAGGCGGGATGACTTTACCTGGACGGATGAGAAGTGGATTCAGAAGCGTGCGGAAAACAAGCCCTATTATGAGCAGCCCCTGGCAATATATGAGGTTCATCCGGGTTCCTGGAAGAGACATCCGGGGACGGGTGGAGACGGCTTTTATACCTACCGTGAGTTTGCAGAATCTCTGGCAGATTATGTCACAGACATGGGATATACTCATGTGGAGCTGATGGGAATATCCGAATATCCCTTTGATGGTTCCTGGGGCTATCAGGTTACAGGTTATTACGCACCTACATCAAGGTATGGAGATCCGGATGATTTTTCGTATCTGGTTAACTATCTGCACAACAAGGGAATAGGTGTGATACTCGACTGGGTTCCGGCTCATTTCCCCAAAGATGCACATGGTCTCGCTGATTTTGACGGCAGCAGTCTCTACGAATATTCTGATCCAAGAAAGGGAGAACATCTTGAGTGGGGCACGAAGATATTTGACTACGGCAGAAATGAGGTGAGGAATTTCCTTATCGGTTCTGCTCTGATGTGGGTAGAAAATTATCATGTGGATGGTCTGAGAGTAGATGCTGTAGCGTCCATGCTCTATCTGGATTATGGCAAGAAGCCGGGACAGTGGGTGCCGAATAAGTTTGGCGGCAACGAAAACCTTGAAGCAGTCGAATTCTTCAAGCATATGAATACCCTTATACAGGGAAGAAATCATGGCGTTGTGACAATAGCCGAGGAGTCAACTGCATGGCCGAAGGTGACCGGGGCAGCTGATGATAACGGCCTTAATTTCTCATATAAGTGGAACATGGGCTGGATGCATGATTTCCTTGACTATATGAAGCTTGACCCGTATTTCCGCAAGGACAATCATAACAAGATGACTTTCGCCATGTCATACAATGAATACGAGAAGTATATCCTGGTTTTGTCACATGACGAAGTTGTGCATCTGAAATGCTCTATGATAAATAAGATGCCGGGAATCGGAGATGATAAATTCAAGAACCTGATTGTCGGGTATACATTTATGATGGGACATGCGGGAAAGAAGCTTCTGTTCATGGGGCAGGACTTCGCCCAGTATCAGGAGTGGTCCGAGGCAAGAGAACTTGACTGGTATCTTTTGGAGAACAGATCAAACAGGGCAGTAAATAACTATGTAAAGGAGCTCCTCCACATATACAGAAAATATCCTGCTATGTATGAGCAGGATATCAACTGGGCAGGATTTGAGTGGATAAACGCAAATGACAGCTACAGGAGCATTTTCTCATTTGTCAGAAAGGCAAAAAACGGAAAGAACAGCCTGCTTTTCATCTGCAATTTCACGCCGGTAGCGTATCCTGACTACAGAGTGGGTGTACCTGACGGCAAGAAAAAATACAGACTCATTCTGAACAGTGAATCATCGGAATTCCTTGGGAACGAAAAAAAGAAAAAGAGTGTCTATGTTCCGGTAAAGAGTGACTGTGACGGAAGAGAGTATTCCATAGCTTATCCCCTGGCAGCTTATGGAGCGGCTATATTTGTATTCTAGGTAAATTATGTCAGAGACTATAGAAGAAAAAGGAACGAAAAAAAGAAAAAAGAGACATATTATAGCACCTGTCGCAATCATATTGCTGATTGCGGCAGCTCTGTATATTGCGGCGTCTTTAAGAAGATATAAATCGACGGAGACAGTGTCAAGCGCAAAGATAGTGAATGCGTCTCAGTCACAGTATCTGAGATTCGGGAAGGATATTCTGAGATACAATGGGGATGGCGCCATCCTGGCTGATGAATCAATGAATACTCTCTGGAATGAGACATACGAGATGAGTGATCCAAGAGCAGTCCTTTCCGGGAAGTACCTGATAATATATGACAAGAAGGGCTCGAAAATAAAGGTCATGACAAAGAAGGGCATAATCAGGGAAATCACAACGAATATGCCTGTCGTGTCATGCGATGTATCCGGAAATGGAGTAATTTCTGTTCTTATGCAGGATGAAAACACCGGACATCTGATGCTGTATGGAAGTAACGGAAAAGTAATAGCTTCCGGAGAAATACATCTTAACAACAAGGGATACCCTGTGGCCCAGGCAATTTCTCAAGACGGCAGAAGGGTGATGCTGTCTATACTGACAGTAAAAAACGGGAGCCTGAAGACGACGATAGATTTTTATAATTTCGGAAAATCAGGCAGGACCAGGATAGATAATGTCTCGAAGGAATATACATATGACGGGGTCTTTCCTGAAGTCGATTTTGTAAAAGGTGGAAGAGCTCTGGCGATTGGAGACAAAAAGATAGTTTTATATGATTCCTCGGATTCTCCAAAAGAGAAAAAGATAATAAAGCCGGGAAATAAGATGAAGAGTGTATTCCACAATGATTCCTATGTGGGATATGCGGCGGATGAGAAAGATGATGATAACGAGCTCAAGAATACTATAGAGTTATACAGCGTAAACGGTATGAGGTGTTTCAAAAAACCTGTGGATATGACATATGATTCTCTCTATATTATGGATGATAACGAGGTTGTGCTGAGCGACGGAAGAACAGTCACAATGTATAATAGATTCGGAGTAAAGCACTTCTCATATACGTTCAAAAATACCGTGTATAAGATAATTCCCAGAGGAAAGGCAAATGAATACATGATAATAACTCAAGATTCAGCCGAGGGAATAAGACTCAGATAAAATCATGACAGTAACAATAATATTAATAATTATATTTCTTTTCTTTGCAATAAGAGGGTATAGAAAAGGAATCCTTGGAATGATAGTGGGACTGTTCTCGCTTTTATTCCTTATTGCGTTTTCGGCATGGCTTAATCCTGTTGTCTACAACAGGCTTTCACAAAATGAAGAAATAAGCGGAAAAATAAGAGACGATGTATCGGAGCAGATCTCTAAGAAAGAGGCGTCGTCAGGCATAACGCTGCCGTTCTTTATGGACAAGACCTATCAGGGAATAATGAATAATACGGCTGACATAGCAGACAGGACAGAAAACAGCATAAAAGATAAAGTGAACAGTGCGCTTACTGATACCTTGAGCGAGTTTGCCATCAGAGGAATTTCAATAGCTCTTACCTCTATAATTGCAATGATCGTTATCATAGTCTTAAATGTCATAATAAGGATGATAGGCAAGATCCCGGTTTTGGGAACAATAAGCAGAATGCTGGGATTAATGGCCGGAATAGTTGAGGGAATGCTGGTGGTGAGCCTGATACTTTATATACTGCAGTGCTCAGGCAATACGTCACTGGGAGTGGAGACGGCGGAAATAATAGGCAAAAATCCTTTACTTTCAATGTTTGACAAGGCCAGCATCATTGCAAAAATCTTTACTCCATAAATTTTTCAAAAAAAATAAAATTTATGCTTGACATGGCGATGGTACTTTGATAATATAATCAAGCACGCGCAAGACAGACAAAAACAAATCAAGAGCGTGTAAGATCTTTGATAACTGAACAGTGAAACAACCTTGAAAGATTCATTTGAATTAATTAAGACGAACAAGCCTTAAAACAGTAAATGAACAGGATAAGGATGAAGCAAGCTTCAACCAAAAGCCTGGGATGAATAAGAACATGAGAGTTCGATCCTGGCTCAGGATGAACGCTGGCGGCGTGCTTAACACATGCAAGTCGAACGA
>Ga0256406_1000759_pt1 | contig 56230 bp, 61 predicted proteins | sample RumenRJG_03DNA_FD_185986 | JGI IMG/M metagenome (GOLD analysis project Ga0256406, IMG submission 185986) | Bovine rumen microbial communities from Lethbridge, Alberta, Canada - RJG_03 | ecosystem: Host-associated > Mammals > Digestive system > Stomach > Rumen | place: Canada: Alberta | collected...
ACAATAAGTCCTGTTACACATACAGCCGAAGCTGCGGTAAACAAAGTATCGGGAAACAATGTAACCGTACCGCTTTTCGACGCGAATGGCAGCATAAGCAACAGTGCCCCCAAAAGAATTGTTCCTGCAAAGCCATATATAATAACATGAAATGATGATATATGTTTTTTATGTACCGTATTCATTCCAAAACCTCTTCGCTTTTACATTTCTTAATTTTATTTTAACATAAAACGAATTAATTTTGTATTAGCGGTTATTATGAACTATTAAGATTTCATTAAGATATCTTAATTTAGCATATTCAGAGGTAAGGACAAATGAAAGCGTTAAGCCGAAGGAAAACCTTTTGCCTAACGCCTTCATAGCATTTTAGTAATGTTTATTCCGTTAAAATCCCGTCAAGCATAAGATTTACTTTTAATACATTTACAGTTTTTTCGCCTAATACGCCCAAAAACCGACCGCTCGTGCATTGGTCTATAATTTCTCTTACACTGTCCTCACTCATATCATTTGCCTTTGCAATTCTTGCAACCTGATATTCGGCGGCAGCGGGAGAGATGTGTGGATCAAGTCCGCTGCCGGAGCAGGTAACAAGGTCAACAGGAACTGTCGCCTCGTCCATATCGGGGTTTGCTGCTCTGAGTTTTTCAACTTGCTCCCTGACAAGCTCTGCATATTCCTCACTTGCCGGGGAAAGGTTGGACGGAGCCGAATACATCAGCATTTTGCCATTTTCATCAGTAAATGTAGAAACATCAATGTTCATAATTCGTCCCCACATATGTGCGTCATCGGTATATTGCTGACCTAAAAGCTCGCTGCCGTATTTTTTTCCGTCAATTTCTATAATACTCCCGTTTGCCTGTTTTGGAAATATCAGCTGTGCAATTCCTGTTACAACACCCGTATATACCACTCCGCAAATCAAGGTAAATATGATAAATATTCCAAGTGCCTTTGGAAATACAGATTGTTTTGCCTGTGTTTTTGTTTTCATTTCATCGTTCCTCATTAAGCCAGTCCGAACAGAACCAAAATTATATCAATCAGCTTGATAAACACGAACGGAGCAACAAGTCCTCTCAAGCCGTATATTAAGAGATTGTGTGATAACAATTTTCCTGCCGGAACCTCACGGTATTTTACACCCTTTAGCGCAAGCGGTATTAACGCAATAATGATAAGAGCGTTGTATATGATTGCCGAGAGTACCGCACTTTGCGGGGAGTGAAGATTCATTATGTTAAGTGCCGCAAGTCCCGGATAAAGTCCCATAAACAATGCCGGAATAATTGCGAAATACTTTGCGATATCGTCTGCAATTGAGAAGGTGGTCAAGCTTCCTCTTGTCATTAAAAGCTGCTTGCCGATACGAACAATATCAATAAGCTTTGTAGGCGAAGAATCAAGGTCAACCATGTTGCCGGCTTCCTTTGCCGCCTGTGTACCGCTGTTCATGGCAACAGCCACATCTGCCTGTGCAAGTGCCGGAGCATCATTTGTTCCGTCGCCTGTCATAGCTACAAGGTGTCCCTTAGTCTGGAAATCTCTTATCATCTTAAGCTTGCCCTCCGGCGTAGCTTCGGCAAGGAAATCATCTACGCCTGCCTCTGCCGCGATTGCCGCCGCAGTAACAGGGTTGTCACCGGTAATCATAATTGTCTTTATACCCATTTTTCTAAGGTCCGCAAACTTTTCCTTTACACCGTGCTTTATAATATCCTTTAAATGAATGACACCGAGAATTTTATGGTTCTTTGCAACCACAAGCGGTGTGCCGCCCTGTGACGCTATTTGTTTAACAACCTGTGTGCATTCGTCAGACACCTTTCCGCCGGCTTTCTTTACATAAGTACATATTGCTTCTGCCGCACCCTTGCGGATTTCGGCACCGTTATAATCCACACCGCTCATTCGGGTATTGGCGGTAAACGGGATAAAGGTCATATTTTTATCCTGTACGCTCGTACCTCTTATACCGAATTTCTCCTTTGCCAAAACGACAACACTTCTGCCTTCGGGTGTTTCATCTGCCAGAGAGGAAAGCTGCGCCGCTTCTGCAAGTTCCCTTTCGTCTGTGCCGTCAACTGGGATAAAGGAATACGCCTGACGGTTTCCGAGAGTGATTGTACCTGTTTTATCCAGCAGCAGAACATCTACATCTCCGGCTGCTTCGATGGCACGTCCGCTCATGGCAAGGACATTCGCCTGATTTAAACGGCTCATACCTGCAATACCGATAGCGGAAAGCAATGCGCCGATTGTGGTAGGTGCCAGACACACCAGTAAGGCAATCAATGTTGTAATTGATGTTGGATTTTCAATGCCTGCCTGATTTGCAGAGAAAATCGAATAAGTATACAGCGACATCGTTACCAGTATAAAAATGATAGACAATGCTACAAGGAATATCTGAAGTGCGATTTCATTCGGCGTTTTCTTTCTTGATGCGCCTTCAACCATGGCAATCATTTTATCCATGAAGCTTTCTCCGGCTTCGCTTGTAACGCATATTACAATCCAGTCGGACAAAAGGGTTGTGCCGCCTGTTACGGCACTTCTGCCACCGCCTGCCTCACGGATAACAGGAGCAGATTCACCTGTGATAGCACTTTCATCAACCGAGGCTGCGCCCTCAATAATTTCACCATCGGCAGGGATTTGCTCATTTGCTTTTACGATAACAATATCGCCCTTTTTCAGTGATGCTGAAGGTACAACCGTTATTTTATCCTTCTGCTCAGGTGACGGAATCTTATGTGCTTCTACATCTTTTCGTGAATCTCTTAATGAGTCCGCCTGTGCCTTGCCTCTTCCTTCGGCAATTTCCTCCGCAAAGTTTGCAAACAGACAGGTAAACCACAGTATAATTGCTATTGCCAATGTGTAGCCTGCTGACGCATCCTTAATACCGAACATGGATAAAAGCCACAATCCGGTTGTAAGAACAGCTGATATATATACAAGCAGCATAACCGGGTTTTTAACCTGAATTTTAGGGTTCAGCTTGATAAATGAGTCTTTTACTGCTCTTAGTATCATACTCTTGTCGCCAAAAATATTTTTTGATTTTTTAGACATATCTCATACCTCCTCATACAATACTTTGGAAAAATTCCGCAATAGGTCCGAGTGCCAGTGCCGGGAAGAAACTCAGGGCACCGATAATAAGGACTATCAGTATCAGTAAAAATACAAACATTGCCATAAATATTGCCACACCTTGTTTTTTGTTTTTAACACTTTTTCCGAAGGTAAAGCACAGTGCCGCAGGAATAAGAAGGATTGAAAGCATTTCCAATATATTTGTAAACGGATTCGGATTTTTAAGCGGATGTGCTGAGTTTACGCCCATAAATCCGCCGCCGTTTGTACCTGTTTGCTTGATTGCAACCTGACTTGCGGCAGGTCACATAGGAACAAATTGCTCTGTTACAATATTAACCGGAATTGCCTGTCCGTCGAGAGTGATAATGGCTTTTCCGACGTCCTCGGATATATTGCTGATTTTTGTGTTTGCAAGAACATCGCTGTTAAGTGTATCGCTGCCTTGTTTATAGCTGCCGAGCACATCGCCCTCCATGATTAAATAAGAAAAATTAAGATATTATTAATTGTGAAAGTATACTTGTCAATGATATGGGTGATACTTTTTCTAAAAAAGATAAATTGTCAAAATAAAACATATAATTTGTCTTTAGATGCTAAATCGGAGAGGAAGAAAAAGTATGTCAAAAACAAATTTGTGTGTTTAGGAAGTGAATAGGCACCCTTATCAAGTGCCGAAATTACAATTTCTTAAAAAGTCTAAAATAAAACAAATGAGGCTGTTGCGTAAAAAAGCGCATAGGGGCTGATTGATTTTAGATGCAGAACGAACAGAACACACCCAACGGCGTACTTTGTGTACTCCGAGTGGTGTGTTCTGTTCGTAGACGTATGGTTTTATGCCATACATCGATCTGCGCTAAAAGCAACAGCCCCATTTGTTATGGAATTACAAAAATCATTTATTGTTACGTAAACCGAAAGGCATTATTTTACCTTCATAATCCAGCCCTCGGGAGCGGGAATTTTTCCCATCTGAATACCTGTCAAGGTATCGTAAAGCTTCTTGGTAACAGGTCCCATTTCATTCATGCCTGAGGGCAGGCAAATTTCTTTTCCGTGATCAACTATCTTCCCTACCGGAGAAATAACAGCAGCCGTTCCGCACAGTCCGCATTCGGCAAAATCCTTAACCTCCTCAAAGGGAATTTCTCTTTCTTCTGCAGTAAGACCGAGGTAATGCTCTGCAACATACATAAGAGAGCGTCTTGTAATTGAATTAAGAATACTGTTTGATTTGGGTGTTACAACCTTATTATCCTTTGTTACAAATATAAAGTTTGCGCCGCCTGTTTCTTCAACATAGGTACGTGTAGCAGCATCAAGATACATATTTTCATCAAAGCCTTGATTGTGAGCGTCAACAATTGCGTGCAAGCTCATAGCATAGTTAAGCCCTGCCTTAACATGGCCGGTTCCGTTAGGCGCAGCACGGTCAAAATCACTTACTCTTATCGTAAGAGGCTTAACTCCTCCCTTGAAATACGGGCCTACGGGAGTTGCAAAAATTCTGAACTGAAATTCGTCAGCAGGCTTAACGCCGATTACGTTATTTGTTCCGAACATATACGGACGCAGATAAAGGCTTGCTCCGCTGCCGTATGGCGGAACATATGCAGCATTTGCCTCAACCGTTTTAACAACAGCATCAATAAATCTGTCCTGAGGAAACACCGGCATTTCCAGCCTTTTGGCGGAAGACTCCATTCTTTCAGCATTAAGGTCGGGACGAAATACCACTATCTCATCATTTTGGGTTGTGTATGCTTTCATACCCTCAAAGCAGGTCTGCGCATACTGAAGTACACAGGCACTTTCCTCAAGAGTAATGGTATTATCCTCCGTAAGGCAGCCCTCATCCCATTTGCCGTCCTTATAATTGGAAACATATCTTTTATCTGTCTTTACATAACTGAAGCCGAGATTGCCCCAATCGATATTTTTCTTTTCCATAGTTTATCTTCCTTTCCGTGCATAACTGAGATAAATTATATCACAAAGCTTTTGCAATTTCAACACAAAATACCAATTTTTCTTTAAAATTACCCAAATTATATAAAATACAGCTTATCTAAACTCCAAAAAAAATAAATATGCTTAATATTTATCTGTTTTACTTGCAATTATAATATATATGTGGTAGAATTTGTATATTAAATATTTTAATAACAGATGATGAGCATAAAAAATTTGTCCATGTGGCACAATTGCACAAGCTGAACAAATTTCTTTCAGGCTTGGTTTTTTGAAAGGGGTTAATGGTCATAAATTCAAATAAAATAATACACAAAAACACTAAAATATCAAGTGCGCGACTAATTATGCTGGGGTTTATGGCGGTAATTATAATCGGCGCTCTTCTGCTTATGCTTCCCGTTTCCTCACAAGAGCCGGGCGGTGCGTCATTTGCGGATTCGCTCTTTACTGCTGTATCGGCGGTATGCGTAACGGGGTTGGTTGTCAGAGATACGGCAGCCTATTGGTCCCAATTCGGTCAACTTATTATTCTGATACTTATTCAGATAGGCGGAATGGGTGTTATGACGCTTATTGTATCAATCCTCGTGATCTCAAAAAGGAAAATCGGTCTTGCTCAAAGAAGCATAATGCAGGATGCTATTTCCGCTCCTCACTTACAGGGCATTGTAAAATTTACGAATTTTATAATTACCACATCTTTTATGCTGGAGCTTCTTGGGGCAATAGCAATAACGCCCATATTCTGCAAGGATTTCGGTGCAAAGGGAATCTGGTACGCCGTATTTCATTCCGTATCGGCATTCTGTAATGCAGGCTTTGACCTGATGGGAATACGATCTCCCTTTTCCTCCCTTACCTCCTACGCCGATAACTCTGCCTTAAATATCATTATAGTTCTGTTGATAATCCTCGGCGGCATAGGCTTTATGACCTGGCAGGATATTTCCGCAAATAAATGGCATTTTAAAAAGTATAGAATGCAAAGCAAGGTTATTCTCTCAACAACGCTTTTCCTGTTAGTCATTCCTTTTGCATTTTTTTACTTTTATGAATATTCTGACACCGGACTTATGCTGAACGGAAAGCAAAGACTCCTCTATTCCGTTTTTCAGGCGGTAACGCCGAGAACCGCAGGCTTTAATACAGCCAACCTTGCCGCATTAAGCGACCCCGGCAAGGCTCTGACAATTGTACTGATGCTCATAGGAGGTTCTCCCGGCTCTACCGCCGGCGGTATGAAAACCACAACAATTGCTGTTCTCTTTTTGTCGGCGCAGGCTGTATTCCGCAGAAAGGCTGACCCGCAATGCTTTGGCAGACGTATTTCTTCTGAAGTCGTCCGAAATGCCGCGGCAATACTTCTGATGTATATTGTTCTGTTTTTGACGGGAGGAATTGCAATTAGTATGGCGGAAGGGCTTCCGGTTCTCACCTGTCTTTTTGAAACAGCCTCCGCAATAGGAACTGTAGGTCTGACTCTCGGTATCACCCCCTCCCTTGGGCTATTCTCAAGGCTTATACTGATTGTACTTATGTTCTGCGGCAGAATAGGCGGACTAACTCTTGTATTTGCAGCTTTTACAGGTTATGCAAAAATATCCTCTAAGCTGCCCGAAGAAAAAATAACTGTAGGATAAAAAAGAAAGAAGGATATAAATGAAATCAATATTATTAATCGGTCTGGGAAGATTTGGCAGACATATCGCCATGAAGCTGAAGGAGCTTAACCATCAGGTTTTGGCTATTGATACAAACGAAAAAAGAGTTGACGAGGTACTTCCTTACGTAACCGGTGCTCAAATCGGCGACTGTACCGACGAAGCCTTTTTATCTACTCTTGGCGTCAGGGATTTTGACCTGTGTATAGTAGCAATAGGGGATAATTTTCAAAGTTCCCTTGAAACCACCTCTCTTTTGAAGGACCTTGGTGCAAAATATGTTGTATCAAGAGCTTCAAGAGATGTTCATGCAAAATTCCTCTTGAAAAACGGCGCAGACGATATTGTATACCCGGAAAAACAGCTTGCTGTATGGACTGCAATACGCTACAGCGCCGATAACATTTTTGATTATATTGAGCTTGACGAGGGCTATGCTATAGTTGAGGCTGCAATTCCTGAGGCATGGATTGGCAAAACAGTAGGATTTATTGATATAAGAAAAAAACACAGCATAACAATTATGGCAATTAAAAGGAACAATAAAATAAATATGACCGTAACGCCCGACACTTTATTTGAAAATAATGATACTCTCCTTGTTCTCGGGCATATTAAGAATATACAAAAATGCTTTCATATGTAATTATAATAAAAAAGCAAGGCCTTTGGTAAGTTCCTCAGGTCTTGCTTGTTATTTAATCTATTCGGCTTCCATCCTCATTATTCCTTCATACAGCATATCCTCTGTAACCTTATACGGAATTACCTTCATATCGGGGTCTGCAAGGGCGCTTTTTAACACAGGCGCAAGATATTCCCTATCCGTACAAATTCCTCTCTCCTTTAAGGTTGTTTCAATGCCCACTGTTTTTAAAAATTTCTTGATTCTTGCGGCCTCCTCAAGGCGGTTATCTACCGCAAGCTGTACCGTTGTGCAATATCCGACAACATCTCCATGAAGAAATTTTTCCTCAAAGCCTTCAAGAACGGTCAGCCCATAAAAAAGAGCATGAGCCATCGCACCGTTATAGTCAGGATTGATAAGCATGGAAACCATACCTGTTGAAATAATAATTGCCAAAATAGCCTGTTCAAGCGGTTCATTAACTTTATTTTCTCTACAGGCTTTAATTGCCTCCTCCGCATAGCGTATTAAAGGCTCAGAACACATTTTGCTGATTGTAAGCCCAAGCTCAGAGGAATAATCGAGCTGTTTACCCCTTTGCGAAAACTCAACCTCGTAATGCTTTGCAAGAGTATCCCCCACTCCGGCACGCAAATATTCGTACGGTGCTTCAGATATAATTTTTGTATCAATAAAGCAATGAAAAGCCGGTCTTTTGTAATATTCAAAGCGTTCAAAGGTATGCTCTTTTGTATAGATTACGGACAATGCCGATGCAGCCGCACAGGTAGACGCTATAGTAGGCAGGGTAACAACCTCAACCCCCAACAGCTTTGCAAGATATTTTGCCGTATCAAGAGCCTTTCCTCCCCCTGCTCCCACAACAAAATCTATCTGCATATCCTTATATGTATCGTATAATTCATACACACGCTCGGCATAGCATTCCTTTCCGTAAATAACCTTTTCTACAAGCTCAAATTCATCACTTATCTGAGATAAAAGCCTGTCGGCAGAAACGCTAAGCGCCGTTTCTCCTCCGATAAGCAAAAAACGGTTGCCAAGCCCCTTACATACCCTGTTAAACTCACTGTACGCATTTTCTCCTATCGTATAGGCAGGAAAATATCTTTGTAGCATAAAAAATCCTCCATTCGGTTTTTTCTATTAATTAAGGGCGGAAATTCCTTCCGCCCTCATCTGCTATCCTTACCTTAAGTAATTATTTAATAAGCATACTTGTAAGATTGTATTTTTCAGCAATCTTTTCTACAGTACCGTCAGCTCTCAGCTCATCAATGGCAGCATTAACCTTTTCTACCATATCACTGCCCTTTCTGAATGCAATACCGTACTGCTGAGCGCCAAACTCATTATCAATATTAACAACCAAATCAGGATAATCTGTTCCTTCGCCAACCATACCGTAAGCACACACGCTGTCAACAAGAGCAATATCCGCTGTACCTGCGGCAACCTCCATAATAGCCTTTGCCATTGAATCTACCGCTGTGTAATTTGAATTTGCAAAAAATTCCTTTGCGGAAACCTTAACGGATTCATCATCAGCAATTGTTCCCTGAAGCTTACCTTCACCTGTTGAACCCTGCTCGGCAACAACATTAGCTCCGCTCGGATCCTTTGCAAGTGCTTCTGCAGCATCCGGCTTCATAACCATTGCCTGTGTATTGTTCAAATACGGTTCTGTGATTCCCATTGTCTTCTTTCTGTCCTCGGTAATACACATACCGTTCCAGATACAGTCAATATTTCTTGAATTTAGCTCAACTTCCTTTGAATCCCAGTTGATTTCAAGGAACTCAGCCTCAAGACCAAGCTTTTCAAAAACAGCCTTTGCAAGCTCTGTGTCAAAGCCCACCAATTCCTTGTTGTCATCATAGTAATTCATCGGATTGAACATTGTTATACCGACAACAGCCTTGCCGTTTTCCTTCAGCTGTTCGTAATCGGATTGGCTTGCGGCTTGTGAATTATCAGCCTCAACTCCCGCATTTGCCGCCTCTTTGTCAGCTCCGCAGCCTGCCATAGACGCTGCAAGCAACGCAGTAAGTAATGATAATGAGATTATCTTTTTCATGATTTTGTTCTCCTTTAATAAATTTAATTTGCTATTGCTTTATCACTATACCACTTTATCACGCTAAAGTCAATACCATTTTTCACATTTTGTTAATTTTAAATATATATTAATTCTGTTTAAACTCTGTGATAAGCAATATATACAAGCCTGCACAGGTCTTATTGTCCGATATGAGCACCGCTTGTTGTAACTACCGCAACAGGATTTCCGAGATTGTCGCTTATACTGATTTCATAAAAGCAATTTCTTCTGCCATCCTTTAAAAGTCTGCTTTCTCCGTAAAGCGTGTCCCCCTTGGGTGAGCCCAGGTAGCATATCTGGCTGACCGTTGTCACAGTTACGGGTTGATTAAAGTTAGTTGCAACGGCGAAAATAAAATCCGCCATTGTATACATAACCCCACCCATAACATGACCGACAGCATTCATATGTCTTTCGTCTATCTTAAGACTGCATTTTACATAATGCCCCTTTACCTCTTCAATTTCTATACCAGTGGTTGACATGGCATATTTGTCCTTCATAAAAAACTCTCTGGCTTTTTCTGTATCTGTCATTTTATTCCTTCCTTTCCGCATAAACAGGGCTTATAAAACATAACGCCCATCTCATTGAAACAAAAAAGTCACTATTGTGCCTATCGCACCGCTATGCTCCACTCCGATAGACAGACTTTTTTGTATCAGAAAATTACTACTTAAAAGCTTCACTTTCCCAATAGATAAAAAAGCCGACAGCATACTGTCAGCTTTTTTACTTCAATGGAGCGTTCCCCCGAAATAAAAGATTATTTTATTGTATCCTTTAAAGCCTTGCCGGGCTTAAATGCCGGCGTTTTGCAGGCAGCAATTTTAATCTTCTCACCGGTTCTCGGATTTTTGCCCTCTCTTGCAGCTCTTTCTCTTACTTCAAAGTTACCGAATCCAATCACTGATACCTTTTCACCATTCTTCAATGACTCCGAAATAATGTCAAAAACAGCATTTACTGTTGAGTCTGCAATCTTTTTTGATGTACCTGTTTTTTCAGCTACGGCTGAAATCAATTCTGTTTTGTTCATAAATAACTCTCCTTTATTTTTCTGCGGCAATCCGCAGTTATTAACATTAACCATATTATAACACTATTTAAACAAAAAATCAATAGAAAATGCAAAGATATTGTAATATAAATACATATTTATACATTTACTGTCTTTTTCCACTGCTCATATGCCTTGTCCCAGCTTTCGGACTCCTGAGGCTCATAGGTGGCAATATCAAAGGAATTTTTAACAATCTGTCTGCCCTCGGAAAGGTTTTTGATTGCGCCCGTTCCTATTCCCTGAACAATAATGTTACCGATACTTGTTGCTTCAACCGGGCCTGCGCTAACCACCCTCTTTGTTGCGTTTGCGGTAAACTGACAAATCATTTTATCCTTTATTCCTCCGCCGACAATATTGATAACAGAGTATTTATTTCCCGTTACCTCTTCCATTCCCTCAACCGTCTGTCGATACTTGAACGCAAGGCTCTGCGCAATACATCTTATAATTTCACCCTTAGTTTCGGGTACCTTCTGACCGGTCTTTTGGCAATATTCCCTTATTCTTTTTGGCATATTTCCGGGTGTTTGGAATGCAGGACAATCCGGATCTATAAAGCTCTCAAAGGGGGCTGCCTCTCGTGCCTGCTGCTCAAGCTCATTGAAGCTAAGTTCCTCTCCCTCACGTTTCCACTGACGCTTTGACTCCTGAATCAGCCACAAGCCCATAATATTCTTCAAAAATCTTATAGTCTTGTCAACGCCGCCCTCATTTGTGAAGTTATGCTTTAATGCTTCCGGAGTAACCTTCGGCTCCTTTAATTCAACACCCATCAAGGACCAGGTTCCGCTTGAAATATATATAAAATCATCTTTTCCGACCACAGGTACAGATGCAACGGCAGAGCCGGTATCATGGGAAGCTACAGCCATTACGGGTATTCTGTCAACTCCCAGCTCTTCGGCAAGCTCGGGAAGAAGCAAGCCAACCTGCTCGCCCGGATAAATCATCGGTGCAAATATATCTGTCGGCAAGCCAAGCTTTTTCATAATACCCTCGGCCCAGGTATGTGTTTTTGAGTCAAAAAGCTGTGAGGTTGATGCTACTGTATATTCGCATCTTTTTTCACCTGTTAAAAGGAAGTTTAATAAATCGGGCATAAAAAGCAGTGTTTTTGCATTTTCAAGAGCCACATCACCCGACAGCTTTGCCGCAAGCAGCTGATAAATAGTATTAAACCAATTAAACGCAATACCTGTTGAATTAAATATTTCTTCCTTTGAAGCAAGCTTAAACGCTTCGTCATACATACCGTCAGTTCTTGTATCCCTATAGTGATAAGGATTTGAAAGCAGCTTATCATTTTTATCAAGAAGCCCGTAATCCACGCCCCAAGTATCAATACCGATGCAGTCAATATCCCTGTCACCGGAGTTGACGCAGGCAAGAATACCCTGCTTTATCTCATGAAACAATCTCATAACATCCCAATAAAATCCACCATTCATTAAAACAGGATCATTGGAGAAGCGGTGCTTTTCCTCTAATGTGATTTTTTCACCGTCAAAGGTAGCAAGCATTGCTCTGCCGCTCGACGCACCAAAATCAAAAGCCAAAAATTTATAAAGCTTTGACATTTTCACCATTCCTTTCAAAATTTGTTATCTGTATGTATAAGGTCAACAAATTAATTTCTTTCCTTTAAAAGATCTCTTATCTCAGTAAGCAAAAGCTCTTCGTTTGACGGCTTTTCGGGAACAGCCGCAGCTTCCTCTTCCTTCTTTTCAAACCGTTCCTTAACTGTGTTTATTCCCTTAACCATCAAAAATACCACAATTGCTATAATCAGAAAATCAATGATTGACTGTATAAAGTTACCGTAGGTCAAAGCCAGCTCATCGCTGATTTGTATTTGAAAAAGGCTCAGATTAACCTTTCCCGTTAATAGGCTGATAACAGGAGTAATGATATCGGTAACAAGGGAATTTACTATTTTAGTAAAAGCAGTACCTATGATAATACCTACAGCCATATCAACAACATTGCCTCTTGCAATAAATTTCTTAAATTCCTCTACTATCTTCATGCTGTATCCTCACCTTCATTAAAATGCGAGCTTTTCTTCAATAAACTTATCAAGCTCTGAAATTTTTATTCTTACCTGCTCCATTGTATCTCTGTCACGAACGGTAACCGATTCATCTGTTTCCGAGTCAAAATCATATGTAATACACCACGGTGTGCCGATTTCGTCCTGTCTGCGATAACGCTTACCTATTGAGCCTGCCTCGTCATATTCGCAGTTATATTTCTTTGAAAGCTCCTCAAATACCTTTGACGCTCCCTCCGAAAGCTTTTTTGAAAGAGGAAGAACCGCAGCCTTGACAGGCGCAAGAGCAGGATGCAGATGCATAACAACTCTCGAATCACCATCGCCCAAATCCTCCTCGTCATAGGCTTCAACAAGGAAAGCCAAAGCAACTCTGTCCGCCCCAAGCGACGGCTCAATGCAGTAAGGCACATAACGCTCATTTGTAACGGGATCTATATATTCCATATTTTCACCGGAGTGCGTCTGATGCTGCTTTAAGTCAAAGTCTGTTCTGTCCGCAATGCCCCAAAGCTCTCCCCAGCCGAACGGGAATACAAACTCAATATCCGAGGTAGCGTTTGAATAATGCGAAAGCTCCTCGGGAGAATGATCTCTGAAACGAAGATTTTCTTTCTTGATTCCCAATGACAAAAGGAAGTTCATACAGTATTCCTTCCAATAGTAGAACCATTCCATATCGGTACCCGGCGCACAGAAAAATTCAAGCTCCATTTGCTCAAATTCTCTTGTTCTGAAGGTAAAGTTACCCGGTGTTATCTCATTTCTGAAGGATTTTCCCACCTGACCTATTCCAAACGGAATTTTCTTTCTTGTGGTTCTCTGAACACTTTTAAAATTAACAAATATTCCCTGAGCCGTTTCGGGACGAAGATATACCGTTGATGAGGAATCCTCTGTTACACCCTGAAAGGTTTTGAACATAAGGTTGAACTGACGGATATCGGTAAAGTTCTTTTTACCGCATTCCGGGCAGACAATATTATGCTCATTTATGTATTCAATCATTTTTTCATTGCTCCAGCCGTCAACCGTAAGGCTCTCGCCCTGCTGAAATGCAAAATCCTCTATGAGCTTGTCCGCTCTGTGACGTGCCTTACATTCCTTACAATCCATCAACGGATCTGAAAAGCCTCCTACGTGTCCCGATGCAACCCATACCTGAGGATTCATCAGTATTGCACAGTCAACACCTACATTATACTTCGACTCCTGAATAAATTTTTTCCACCATGCTTTTTTTACATTGTTCTTAAATTCAACTCCGAGAGGGCCGTAATCCCATGTATTAGCAAGTCCGCCGTATATCTCAGAGCCGGGGAAAATATATCCTCTTCCCTTGCACAGTGATACGATTTTATCCATTGTTTTTGAAGTGTTATCCATTTATATTCCATTCCTTTCCGTTATGATTACACAATCTGATAACTATTCTAACAGAAAATACCGAAAAAATCAATACATTTAAGCATTTTTCTTTACTTTATTTTACGTTTTTTTCAAGCTTTGTTATTTGTCTGCCGTTTTTATTTCTTTCCAGAGCATATCCATTTCTTCAAGAGAAAGAGTATCGAGCTTTTTTCCTCTTTTTTCCGCAAGCTGCTCCATCTTTTCAAAGCGGCGGATAAATTTGTTTGTAGCGCTTGTCAGTGAAAGCTCCGGGTCAGACTTTGCAAATCTTCCCACATTCACAGCCGCAAAAAGCAAATCTCCGTATTCCTCATCAATTTTATTTTGATTCCCTGTTGAAAGAGCCTCGTTAAGCTCCGCAAGCTCCTCTGTGAGCTTGTTCTCCGCTCCCTCTATTCCGTCCCAATCAAAGCCGGCATTTTTCGCTTTTTTCTGAACCTTTTCCGCTCTTATCAGCGCAGGGAAATTATTTGGTACATCCTTTAGCGCATCGCTAAAGCTTTTTAGCCCCTTCTCTGCTTTTTTTTGTTTTTCCCATTCCCCCAGAGCAGATTCAGCATCCTTAGCCTCCGCATCTCCGAACACGTGCGTATGGCGTGTAATAAGCTTTGTGCATATTTCGTTTACAACATCATCAAAGCTGAATGCTCCTCTTTCTTCGGCAATTCTTGCATGAAAAACTATCTGTAAAAGACAGTCGCCAAGCTCATTTGCAAACATCTTATCATCATGCTTGTCAAGTGCCTCTATTGCCTCATAACACTCCTCAATCATATTCCTTTTCAGACTTTCATGGGTCTGCACTCTGTCCCAAGGGCAACCGTTTTCCCCTCTGAGCCTGACCATTATATTTCTTAAATCATCAATTGTATAAGACATATTATGTTCTCCCTTCTTCCATATGCTTTCTGTTCTATTTTTCTTATTATATCATAAATATATTATTATATCAAGCAATTTTTTACGGAGGGCGCAATGAGTATTCAGCACAGCTTTATAAAAGGAACCGCAATTCTGATTTTTGCAAATGCCATATCAAAAATTTTAGGAGCCATTTTCAAGATACCTCTTACCTACATACTTAACGAGGAGGGTATGGCAATATTCAATACCGCAATGGGCGTTTATTCAACCGTACTGACCTTTGTAATTTCGGGGCTTCCCCTTGCCCTTTCAAGACTTTGCGCAGAGGAATTTGCCTTGAAGAATTACACAAGCCTGAAAAAGACCGTTACGGTTGCAACGGTCATATTATGCATTTTGGGTCTTTTGGGAACTGCAGTGATGTATATATTCGCAGATTTTTTTGCCTGTGCCATGAAGGACCCAAAGGCTGCATTGGCGATAAAAATTATAGCTCCGTCGGTATTTTTTGTTGCCTGGGGAAATGTGTATAAAAGCTATTATCAGGGCTGCGTAAATATGATTCCCACCGCAGTTTCCCAGATTATCGAAGCCTTTATTAAGCTGGTTGCCGGCTTTGCCGCAGCCTATATGCTTAGGGATGCAATTCTTGAAATCACCTCTGCCGGCGCAATTTCGGGAATAACCATAGGTGAAATTACCGCTACACTTATACTGTTTGGGCTGTTTATTCCGTCGGTAAAGGAATTGCCGGATTCCGGAAAAAAAAGAAGCACGAAAGGTATATGTATTTCCCTTGCCTCAATCGCCGTGCCTATGCTTGTATGCTCTTGTATTTCCGGCTCTGTCGGGCTTCTTGATACGGCAACGGTTCGTAACAGCCTTTTGCAGATTCGCTTTGATGAACAAAGTGCGGAAAGCTTTCTTTTAAGATATTCAAGCTATACAAGCTCCTTTGATGACTTAAAAACCTCTTTGCGGTTAAGCATTGACGGTGCAAGATGGCTTTTCGGCGCATATTCCGGCTTTGCGCTCACGCTGTTTCATCTTCCGACCGGTATAATCGGCGCCTTAGGAACAGGAGTGCTGCCCGTAATAAGCGGTGCCCTTGCAAAAAAGGACACCGCACTTGTTAAAAAAACAACCTCTCTCGCTCTCCGCATAACATTGATAATTGCCCTGCCATGCGCTGCTGTGCTCGGCTTATTCAGCGAGCAGCTTCTTGATTTGCTGTTCAAAAACAGCTCCTCGGCAATGCTTTTAAGGGAGCTGTCACCCTGTCTTGTTTTCATATGCGTGGCACAGCTTTTAACAGTAATGCTCCATGCCTCCGGCAGAATTATCGAACCGTTTTTGTTTAATATGACAGGCATGGCTGTAAAGCTGTGTGCAAATCTGTTTTTAATACCGATACCCGAAATTCATATAAGCGGTGCGGTAATAGGCTCCTGCCTGGAATTTTTTATCGTAATGCTTTTAAATATTTTTGCGCTGAAAAAGCATCTTAATATCAGCTTTGAAATTGTAGACAGCATTTTAAAGCCGGCAGCGTCTGCCGGAATTATGGCATTGGTTATGCTTCTTATTAACAATCCATTTTCAATTATATTCAAAAGCTCTCTTGCCGCAACCTCGGCAACCCTATTAATCGGGGGCGGGGTATATGTTCTTTCTCTGCTGAGCTTTGGTATATTCAATCCGAAAAATCTTAAAGGACTTATCGCATCATAGAAGTCTCATAGTCAAAATCAGCCTCTTTTGCTGATTTTTGAATATAATTCATACATATATGAAACAACATATGCGTTTATAAAAACAGACACTATCTCCTGAGCAAGCCTGGGCAGATACAGAGTCATAAATGGCAGCTTTGCTAACGCCGGAATAAAAGCAATAAGAATAAAGGTGTTAACGGTAGTTACAAACACATCCGAGATAAGAAGTGTAATAAACATTTTAAGATACTCATTAACAAACATATTGTTATATTTTTTCTGCAAAAAGAGATTTATAAAATAGAATACCGCACCCAACCCACAGGTAATATAAGCACCGTAAGTAAAATATACTATTTTTTTATCAAGCGTACTCAAAAATGTCCCCCAAATACTGTCGGGGAATGCGGTAACGGTGATATGATTAAATATCCCGAAAAGGCCTATAAAAGCGATAACCGATATATATATATTTCTTATAGCGGATATACTTCTTTTTTTGAAAATTCGGAATAAAAATCCCGTAAGAGCGCCTCCGCAGGCGGCTGATAATGTCATGGGAAATATGTATACACCCTCGGGCTTTAAAAGGAAGCCGAGAACATCGGTAAGACCGCTGACCGCTGCGCCATACACAGGTCCGAAAAGAATTGCAGGCATTTTTGTAAAGAAGCCCGATATACCCAGCCTCATACCCGTGCCTCCGCCCATGTATACCATATAGCTGAAATTACGCAGCACCAATCCCATTGCAAGGAAAAGCGCACACTGAACCAAAATTTTTGTTGACTTGTTTTTTGACATAAAAAAAACCCCTTTCAATTTCCAGGGACTGTTACAATGCTATAATAAAATCAGATGTAACAGCGGATGAAATATTTTATCACAGTAAACTGCGGTTCGGAGACTCTACTCCCATTCTCCGAAGCTCAGACTCATTTTTTAAGCCTGATTAAATATCTGCTCTGATTGTCATCATTATACCATTTATTTCCCCACGTGTAAATACTATTTTAAAAAAACGGCATATTTCATAAAAAAACGCGCTTTTTGAGATTATTTTACGGAAATAATTGTATTCTTTCCTTATAAAATATTGACAAATCGGGTATAATTTGTTATTATTATATCAACCTCTCATAGGTAATTGTAAAATGACAGTTTTACAATTACCTATAATTTCTCAACACAGGAGGCGGAGTTATGCCGGAGGAAAATATTAAAATTATTTCTCAGAACAAAAAGGCGCGTCACGATTATTTTATTATAGAAACAATAGAAGCAGGAATCGAGCTGTTCGGAACAGAGGTAAAATCCGTAAGACTCGGCAAGGTTAACCTTACCGACGCATATGCCTCCGTAAGCAATTCCGAGGTATTTATAAAGGGCATGAACATAAGCCCCTATGAACAGGGAAACATCTTTAACAAAGACCCCCTGCGCGAAAGAAGACTTTTGCTTCATAAAAATCAAATCAGGAAGCTTATCGGTCAGCTGCAGCAGCAGGGTTATTCTCTTATTCCCCTTTCGGTTTACCTTAAAGGCTCTCTTGTAAAGGTCAGCCTTGCCGTTGCCAAGGGCAAAAAGCTGTACGACAAGCGTGACGATATTGCAAAGCGCGACTCACAGAGAAATATTGACAGAATAATGAAGGACAGACGTAATGCTTACTAAGCTTACGCTGTCTTTTTAACGTTTTCTCGTTTTATACCGGTATTTACTTATTGATTACATTTTCAGAAAGGACATTACATATGAAAAAAATTTCCGCAATACTTGTTATGACAGCCGGCTTTTGCTGGGGGCTTATCGGTGTTTTTTCAAAAACACTCTCCTCAGCCGGCTTTTCTCCCGTTCAGATAACGGCGCTGCGCTGCGTCGTCACCGCACTTTCTCTCGGTATATATCTTTTTATTTTCGACCGGAAAAAGCTGAAAATTAAGCTTCTTGACATTCATCATTTTATAGAAACGGGAATATTCAGTATAGTTTTATTCAATATCTGCTATTTTATTACAGTGGATATGGTTTCACTTTCGGTTGCGGCAATACTTTTGTATACCGCCCCATGCATAATTATGCTGCTGTCTGTGCCTTTGTTCAAGGAAAGGCTGACTGTTACAAAGATTCTGTGCCTTTTTATGTCCTTTGCCGGATGTGTTCTTGTGACAGGACTTGGGACAAGAACAAGAATCCCCTTTGTCGGGATACTGACAGGTCTTGGTTCGGGGTTGGGCTATGCGCTGTACACAATATTCGGAAGATATGCGCTTAAAAAATATCACCCCTTTACCGTAACATTTTACACCTTTCTTGTTGCGGCGGCAGGGATTCTGTTCTTTTCCCACCCGTCAGAAACCGCTGTGCTGATTGCCGCAAAACCCTCCTCGCTGCTGTTCATACTTCTTCTCGGTATTCTTTCCACTCTTGTTCCCTTTCTCTGCTACACAAAGGGACTTGAGGGTCTTGAAGCCGGTACGGCATCCATAATAGCCTGTATCGAACCCATGGTTGCGGCAATTGCAGGTGTTACATTGTTTGATGAGCAGCTTACAGCTGCCGATATAATCGGAATTGTATTGATTTTTACCGCTGTTGTTCTTCAGTCAAGAAACAGCGCCACATCATTGAGCAGTGAACAAGGTCTTACGTCCTGATTATCTACAAAGATATGAGAATTAAATGTTTTAAACAACATAAGCGAATGACATTATGTTAACAAACAGGTCATAAACCCGCCTTTTATATTACAATTTTATTTCATAACTTTTAAAAAGTGATTGCTTTTGTGATTTTTTTGTAATTATTTGTTATAATATACCTCGTGTTTAATTTTAAGAAAAAAAACGAGGTTACATATGAATAAATTAACAAAGAAAATAATATCGGTTCTGGCAACTGCTTCTCTTTTGTTGCCAATAACAAATGCGCTTGCATATACACCCAGAACCTCGCTGACAGAATCCGACTGTACTTCGCAGTATTGGGCATACTCCTCCTCGGGAAATGTGTTCACCCGTAATTGGTCACTTTCCGGTGGCAATTGTACCTGGTACGCATATGGAAGAGCATGGGAGCTTCTCGGGCAGCGTCCCTCTCTTTCGGTTAACGGCGCTCATAAATGGTATGACTTTAACGACGGCTATGAAAGGGGCTCAGAGCCCAGGCTCGGTGCAATCGCCTGCTGGTCCGACGATGCCTCTACTGTAGGTCACGTTGCGGTGGTTGAAGCGATAGACGGCGATAACGTTACCTGTTCAGAATCGGGATGGAGCTATACAAGCGGATATTTTAAAACAGTTACAAGAAATAAATATAATATGAACTACTCTTTAGGCGGAGTTGAGAGAAAATTCCAGGGCTATATATATCTTCCGATTGCGGACTCTGCGACTCCGGATACAACAATAAGCTTTGCCGAAGCGCCGAAAACCATGCCGATTGTTAATATAGCTGATTTACAAAGGTTTGTTCCCGGAGAAGTCTATCCTCACAAAAAAACAGAAATAAGTATATTTATTAACGGAAAATATATGTCTTTCTCGACAGAGGCGGTAAATGATCAAGGTATAACACTTGTTCCCGCCCGTGACTTGCTTGAGGCATTCGGCGGCTCTGTTTATTGGGATAATAACACAAAGGTACTGACCTCCTTTATAGGCAATTCCGTATTTATGGCAAGGCTCAACTCAAATCTGCTTTACATAAACGATTTACCCATTGAGGCTGACAGACCCTTTACAATAAACGAAAACGGCAAGGCAATGCTGCCCTTAAGAGTCACCCTTAACATACTCGGCGCAAGAATTGTGTCGATTGATGATTATATGAATATTAATATTGCATATTAAAAGCAAGCTGGGGCTGTTGCGTAAAAAAAGCGCACAGGGGCTGATTGATTTTAGGTGCAGAACGGACAGAACACACCCGACGGTGTACTTTGTGTACTCCGAGTGGTGTGTTCTGTTCGTAGACGTATGGTTTTATGCCATACGTCGATCTGCGCTAAAAGCAACAGCCCCAGCTGTTTTTTTGATTATTACTCCTCGTTCTTTGCAAGCTCAAGAGCAGCGGCAAGCTGATCGGGGCAGGAGGTTCCCTTTCCGTTACAGTCAAGCCCTTTTAAACGCTTTATAACCTCATCAATCTCCATACCCTGCACAAGGCTTGCAATTCCCTGTGTATTGCCGTTGCAGCCGCCGGTAAAATGACAGCTCTTAACAATACCGTCCTCAATTTCAAACGCAATCTGCCTTGAACATACACCTCTCGGCGTAAATGTATATTTACCCATTTCTAAAGCTCCTTTCCTTATCTTCTGCCAATAAACTTTACAGCCTTGAAAAAAAATTTAAAAATTTTTTAAAAAAAGTATTGACAAAATCGAATTTATAGTGTATTATATATGCATACTTACATTCACACATGGACAAGGCATAGAGCGATTATGTCGATATCGGTATCATATTTATATGATATTTGTATCACATTTTCAATCTGTGCTTTGTTCATTTTTTGATAATTTTTCTTTTAAGCCTTGACGCTGCGGCTCTCAATAATCCCAACCTTCCTCTTATTCTCTGCTTTCTTACATGACCTTTGCAGTATTTTAAGTATTCGCGGTTATCGTTTCGGATAATTTTACCGTCACGCTTTATTCCGCACACAACACCGATAATCATATCGTCGGTTATTCCGTACTCCCAAGCGGTCTGATTGTCACCGCACAGAACATAGTCGTTCCGTCTTACCTTTACAATTCTGTGCAGAACAAATTGTCCGTTTTTTCTTTTATAGAACGGAATATCATATTTTTTCAGCCTTCCCTCCGGCAGCTTTAAAATAACCTCATCAAGTCCCTGACGAATAAGAGGCAGCATACTTGTCCCCTTCGGCTGTATTGTCACCTCCGCACCCAAGGCAAGCTTTTCTCTTATAATCGGTTCAAGCTCAGAATAAGTAAATGCGTCATTCATTACATTCTCCGTTCCGCCGCATCTGCGGCATAAATTAATTCACAATTCTCTCAAGGAATTAAAACTACTTTTCCCCTGCCATACCGCGGTATGCCGTTATTACCGCTTCATCTGAAATATCACATTCAAGGGTATAAAATGGTATTTCCTTAATAAGCCTGTCCAAAAGCTCAAAATGCTTTATTTTTCTTTCGGGCTTTTTAGGTATTACCGTCTGATTAAGAAGCCTTTTGAAAACCTCCTGCCGATCCATAGGCATTATTTTATTCTTAAGTGCCTTTTCTACAAAGCAAGCCGCTTCAAGCCGCACCGAAGCATTAACAGAAAAGCCCTCAGCACCGCACCAGGGCGAGCCGTAGGCATAAATACCACTGTCATTAAACCGCAGTATCGGTTTGTCTCCGTTAATTATTTCGGCACTGTCGCCGAAATGCTTCAGCCAGCCGGCTGCAAGAGTCGATTTCCCTGCGCCGCTTCTGCCGGTAAGTATATAACCGCAGCCGTCCTTTTCGACCACAGCCGCATGAAGAAACATACCGTCAAAATCCGTAATTTCTTCTGTAATATGCCTTAATATGCATATCATCTCAAGATATGAGTTATCCTTTTTGTCGTCCCTCAATCTTTCCGCCGCCATCTCACTGTCGGTAATTTTTATTGCCATATCGGCGTTTTCTTTTTCCTTTGATATGTAATCGGAAAGTCTTATACGTGTTTGGGGACATCTTTCTTCGATTTCAATATATAAATCAAACAATCTGTACAGCATTTTATTAAATTCCTTTTAGACTATACATATGAGATTATCAGCTCACAGCTTCCCGAAACAGAAAAGCTGCCGTTTTGCGCAGGTATAAAAATGCTGTCGCCTTTTTTTATCTCAGCGCTGAAATCCTCCATATGAATAACACCGGCACCGTCTGTAACAATAACCGATTTAAAGCATTCATCGGTTATTTTAAATTCACTTTTTCCGTTAATCTCAGCTTTTTCCGCAGTAAAGTATTTACAGCTTGCAAGAACGTTTCCGCTGCCGCTCACGTAATTTTTTGCCGGCTCGGTTTTAGAAACCTCAACAGCCTGCTCGATATGCAGTGGTCTTGTGTTTCCGTTTGCATCCCGTCTGTTGTAATCATACACTCTGTAGGTGGTATTGGAATTTTGCTGTATTTCGCATATAACAATTCCCTTTCCTATTGCGTGTACAGTTCCCGCTTCTATAAAATAAACATCGCCTTTTTTAACCTTTACGCTGTTTAGCGCCTCTAAAAGAGTGTTATCCTCTATTCTTTTACGAAATTCATCCTTTGTGATTTTTCTTTTAAAGCCGTAATAAAGCTCAGCACCCTCATCACAGTCAAGGATATACCACATCTCGGTTTTACCGTACTCGCCGTTATGCTTAAGAGAATATTCGTCATCGGGATGCACCTGAACCGACAGGTTATCCTTTGCGTCAATAAATTTTATGAGTATCGGGAAAAAGTCAAATGCCGCCGCCCTGCTGCCAAGAACCTCAAAGGGATTTTCCGCAATATATTCTGATAATTTTTTACCCTTATATTCTCCGTCACGAACCGTACTTTCACCGTCCTTATGCGTTGAAAGCTCCCAGCTTTCTGCAACCTTTTCGAGGTCTGACTGCTTATTGTACTCGGTTTTAAGGCGCGTTCCGCCCCACAAATAATCCTTAAAGGCCGGCATAAGAAATACTGGCTGTCTGTTATTGTCCATTATACACATCTCCTTAAGTAATACAAAGTGACAAAGCTGCTTCCCGTTATATTATCTGCTTTATAATTCCGAATGCCAAAAGGCTCATTATAAGACCTGCGGTAAGAACTCCGAGAAATATCCATGGCAGTGAATCCTTTATTTTCATTCTCAGCAAGGAGGCAATAAGACTGCCCGTCCACGCTCCCGTTCCCGGAATGGGAATAGCGACGAATAAAAACAGCCCCAGGCGGCCGTACTTGGTTATCTGCTCCGATTTTGACATTGCCTTATTTTCAATTTTTTCCACAAAGCCTTTCAATCTTGTTTTTTTCAGCCAGAGAAAAATCTTATCTATAAAAAGCAAAATAAACGGTATGGGAAGCATATTCCCTATTACCGCAATGATATACGTTGACAGAAATTCCATTTTCAAAAAGCCTGCCGCAAGTATTGAGCCTCTGAGCTCAAGAATCGGCAGCAGAGAAATCAAAAATACTATCAATTCCTTTGGCAGCTTTCCGGAAAAAAAGCCAACAATTTCCGTAACAATATAATCTGTCATTAAGTTTTTCACAGCCTTTCCGTAAATATGATAAACTAAGCCTTATCAACGAACATGATAAGGCTTAAAAATCATATATTAATTAAATTGCCTTAAAAGTACGATGTACAATTCATATGCGGCATCACAATTTGTACTGTTTCCGATGCGTATCGGCAGGCTTGTTACAGTGAATACCGTAAAAGCAATCATTTGATTATCTTTGAAATCCTTTTGTAAAGCAGCATTGTAATAATCGAAAGGACGATACCCTTTACGATATTAAACGGAAGAATTGTTCCAAGCACCAGCTTAGCCATAACGGCAGGCTCGGCATTGGGCATATACAGCGGCAGCATTATAAACATATTTGCAGCCATTCCGGCAGCAGCCATAGTCACCGTTGCGCAGATTAAAGAAATAACCGCACCCTTATAGGTCCTGTTATACTTATATATTATTCCTGCGGTAAAGCATAATATTCCGGTTATGACAAAATTTGCAAATTCACCCACAAAGCCTGTTGAGGTCACTGCACAGTGCAAAAGATTCTTGATAAGCTCTATCAGCACCCCTGCAAGCGGCCCGTATGCCAGGGCAAGAACAAGAGCCGGCACATCGGAAAACTCTACCTCAAGAAATCCGCCGATCTTAAGCCCGATAAAACTCCCCACCATTTGCAGTATAAAGGCTATCGCAGAAAAAACTCCTACCGTTACAAACATCTTGGTTTTAGGGATCTTCCTTACATTTGTGTTTGCTTCTGTTTTCATAAAAAACGCCTCCAAAATATAATTTATAAGGCTTTACTGCTGATATCAGCAACATATAAAGCCCGATTGATTATATCCCGGGGCAAGCAAAAAAATCTTTATATCTTCTTCCATCCGGACTTTAACCGTCGGTTTCGGAATTTCACCGAATCAACGCAAATGCGCTCGCAGACTTTAACTGCCGGTAGAGAATTTCACTCTGCCCCGAAGATAACAACAGTATTATACACCCATTTAATTCAAATTGCAATAGTTTTACGAATTTTTTATTATTTTTGAATATGTAAACATTTTATGAACAAAATAATATGTTTATTTTACATCGTTCCCGAAAAAACGTGAGATTTTTATGAATAAGTAATTAAATTACTGTAAATTCTGTCTATTTATCCCATATTCTCAACAGAAGTTCTTGACAAACGGCATATAAAATGTTATATTTATAGCAGTGTTTTGTTTAAATACAGAAATCATATTTTAATTTACAGTCATCCGTATATTCAAATCATTTTTATTACATAAGAAAGCAATTTAAATAAATAAGGCAGCTGCCGGAATAAAAAGCTGTATACAAAACATCTGATTGTACTTTCTTGTGTTTTGCTGTATTATTAATTTGGATTTTGCTTTACGGTTTCCTATACATATGAAAAAATAAGAAAGGTATTATTTATGTGGCTTGCAAAGGATTGGAAGGATTACAGACTTATAGACGCCGCTGACGGCGAAAAGCTGGAATATTGGGGTAAATATCTGCTCCGCCGCCCGGAGCCTCAGGCTGTCTGGGAAAAAAATGACAAAAGCGGTATATGGGAGAAGGCTCATGCACACTATCACCGCAGTGCATCGGGCGGAGGGCATTGGGAATACGGCAAAAAATCCCTGCCCGAAAGATGGGTCGTTAACTATAAAGATCTTACCTTTAACATAAAGCCCATGGGCTTCAAGCATACAGGTCTTTTCCCCGAACAGGCGGTAAATTGGGACTGGTTCGGAGGATTGATAAAAAATGCCCAAAGACCGATTCGCATACTTAATCTTTTTGCATATACCGGCGGTGCAACGGTTGCGGCTCTTTCCGCCGGTGCCGAGGTTGTACACGTTGACGCATCTAAGGGAATGGTTACCTGGGCAAAGGAAAATGTTATTTCCTCAGGACTTGGAGATAAAAATGTAAGGTATATTGTTGATGACGTTAAAAAATTTGTAGCAAGGGAAATCCGCCGTGAAAGAAAATATGACGCAGTCATAATGGACCCTCCCTCCTACGGCAGAGGCCCCTCCGGGGAGCTTTGGCGTATCGAGGACGAGCTTTATCCGCTTGTATGCGGCTGCATGAAGCTTTTATCGGATAATCCGTTATTTTTCCTTATAAATTCATATACCTCAGGTCTTTGCGGTACTGTTTTATCTAACATATTATCCGTCACTGTAGAAAAAAAGTATTCGGGAACCGTTACCGCCGACGAAATCGGGCTGCCTATGGAGGCTTCGGGAATGATACTTCCCTGCGGTATTTCCGCCAGATGGCAAAAAGAATAAATTTTTAGCTTCAAAGGATTGATGTAAATGATAAAAACAGAAAATCTTTCTTATTCATATTCTTATAATGATGACAATGACAGCCGGATAACCAAAAACGTTTTTAGCGGACTTTCGCTTGAAATTGAAAAAGGCAGCTTTTGTGCGGTACTCGGACATAACGGCTGCGGAAAATCCACTCTTGCAAAGCATTTCAACGCAATACTCCTGCCTATGGGCGGAAAGGTATATGTTGACGGTCTTGATACAAGCGATGAGTGCCTATTGTTTGATATAAGAAAAAAAGCCGGAATGGTATTTCAAAATCCCGATAATCAGATTGTTGCGGCTATTGTTGAGGATGAGGTTGCTTTTGCGCCGGAAAATCTTGGTGTTCCTCCCGCCGAAATTCGTCAACGGGTCGATGATTGCTTAAAAACCGTCGGAATGAGCGAATATGCAGGTGCCTCCACCGCCGGACTTTCGGGCGGTCAAAAGCAAAGGATAGCAATTGCATCCATACTTGCAATGGAGCCGGAATATATTATTCTTGACGAGCCTACCGCAATGCTTGACCCAAAGGGCAGACGTGAGGTTCTTTCCACCGTTAAAATGCTCAACAAGGAAAAGGGTATGACGGTAGTTCTGATAACTCATTATATGGACGAGGCAGTTCAGGCTGACAGAGTTATAGTAATGAAAAAGGGCGAAATCATTATGGACAATACCCCAAAAAAGGTTTTTGCCCGAACCGAGGAGCTGAAGGCTCTGGGTCTTGACGTTCCTCAAGTTACCGAGCTTACGCACATACTCAACGAAAAGGGCTTCAGTCTTCCCGACGACATAATAGACCTTGAGGAATGTGCCTCAGAGCTTATTAAATATTTGAAATAATACACACAAGGAAATGTTTGCAATGATAAAAACCGAAAATCTTAACTATGTATATCAGCCGGGTATGCCCTACGAAAAGCACGCGCTGCGTGATATCAGCATTGAAATACCTGACGGTGATTTTGCGGCGGTAATCGGTCATACCGGCTCGGGAAAGTCAACTCTTATACAACATTTAAACGGCTTAATAAAGCCCACAAGCGGCAAAATATATATTAACGGAATAGATATAACCGAGCCGAAGCTGAAGCTTAAGGAAATACGACAAAAGGTCGGTCTTGTATTTCAATATCCCGAAAATCAGCTTTTTGAGGAAACAGTATACAAGGATATAGCCTTCGGTCCAAAAAATATGGGGCTTTCGGAGGAGGAAATAAAGGATAGGGTATACGAGGCGGCAGAGCTTGTAAATATAGACGAAGAGCTTCTGGAAAAATCCCCCTTTGACCTGTCCGGAGGGCAAAAAAGACGTGTTGCCATTGCCGGGGTTCTTTCAATGCATCCCGAAATTCTTATTCTTGACGAGCCAACAGCCGGGCTTGACCCGAAAGGAAGGGATTCTCTTCTGAACGTTTTAAGCGAGCTTCACGAAAAGCTGTCAATGACTGTTATTCTCGTATCTCACAGCATGGAGGACGTGGCGCGAGTCGCACAACACGTTATTGTAATGAACAACGGCAGTGTTTTTATGCAGGGTACCGTTGCGGAGGTTTTTGAAAGAGGCAGTGAGCTTGTAAAAATCGGACTGAATGTACCTCAGATAACCATGCTTATAAACAGGCTTAACGAAATGGGCGCAAAGCTCCCCACCGATATCTATACCGTAAAATACGCCGCAGGAATATTGGCTGACGCTATGAAGGGAAAAACAAATGCTTAAGGATATTACTTTAGGACAATATATCGCCGGTAATTCACCGGTACACAGGGCGGACGCAAGGCTGAAGCTGATGCTTGCTCTGCTGATGATTATACTTTTGTTTATGATAAACACCCCTATGGGATATGCTCTGTTTATTGGCTTTACGGCGGCTTCGGTGCTTTTGAGCCGTATTCCTCTGCTTTATTTTATTAAAGGGCTTAAGCCGATGCTGTTTATAATAATATTTACGGTTGTTCTGAATTTATTTCTTACTCCCGGAGATGTTGTATGGTCTGTTAAAATATTTGCACTTAACATTAAAATAACCTCACAAGGTATCGAGATGAGCGTAATGATGTTTTTAAGGCTGACGCTTCTTGTAACCGTCACCTCACTTCTTACTCTCACAACCTCTCCCATGCAGCTGACCGATGCAATTGAGCTTCTGTTAAAACCGCTGAGAGTGATAAAAGTACCTTCGCACGAAATTGCGATGATGATGTCAATTGCCATACGCTTTATACCCACCTTTGCCGAGGAAACAGATAAAATAATAAAGGCGCAGAAAGCAAGAGGAGCAGATTTTGAATCGGGCAATATGATAATGCGTGCAAAGGCAATGATTCCCTTGCTTGTTCCGCTCTTTGTAAGCGCATTCCGCCGTGCGGACGAGCTTGCAACGGCAATGGACGCAAGATGCTATAACGGAGGCAGCTCAAGAACCAGAATGAAGCAAATGAAATTTGAAGCTCTTGACTATAAAATTACGGCAGTTTTCATTGTGTTCACCGCCGGAGTTTTACTTATACAATACATTCTGTAAGAGGGAAAAATGAGAAACATAAAATTAACTCTTCAATATGACGGTACCGGATATCACGGCTGGCAGACGCAGGAAAATGCCGTAACAGTTCAGGAAACCGTTGAAAAATCAATTAAAAGGCTGACCGGCTTCCGTCCTCAGCTTACGGGCTGCGGAAGAACCGACACGGGGGTTCACGCAGAAAAATATATCTGTAATTTCAAAAGCGAAACCACTATTCCCTGTGATAAGCTGCCCTATGCACTGAATACCCATCTGCCGCCCGATATTGTATGTATCAACGCCGAGGACGCAGAAGCGGATTTTGATTCACGAAAAAGTGCTGTAGGTAAAACCTATGCTTATATTATTGCAAACTCACAGTATAAAAATGTGTTCTTCAACAATCGTGCCTGGCATTACAGATACTCCTTAGATATTGGCGAAATGAAAAAAGCCGCCGCTCACTTTATCGGCACACATGATTTTATCGGCTTTGCCGCATCGGGCTTTACTGTAAAAACCACAGTGCGAACCATTAGCTCAATCGAAATTACAAAGGACGGAGATATAATAAAAATCAGTGTTACCGGGAACGGTTTTCTGTATAATATGGTCAGAATAATTGCCGGCACGCTTGTTTTTGCCGGCAACGGAAAAATAAATCCCGATGACTTATCCGATATAATAAAATCAAAGGACCGCAAAAGAGCAGGAATTACCGCACCTGCCTGTGGATTATATTTAACCGAGGTGTATTATTGATGAAAAAAGCTATTATTATCATATTAATAACGGCTGCAGTTATAGCCGGTGCGTCTTTTGCATACATCAAGCTTGACTTACATATAGCCTTTATAGATAATTATGTGCAGAATTTCTCTGACAACCTTTTTAATTTAAGAATAAAATATGAAATAAAAAAAGCGGAAAAGGAAGATAAAACGCTTGAGGAAAACACCGACTCGGAAGATTCGGTTCCCGAAACAGCTTCTCCGGATGAGGGAAGCTCCCCCGAAACGGAGCCTCCGGCAGAGGAAAGCACTCCCGACAATGAAAATGTCGCAGTACCCGGTGAGCATGAAATTGCCTCAAAGGACAGTGTAAAGATTGCAAAAACCCAAAAGAAAACCGAAAACGGCGAAAGCATTGAAGTGCTGACAAAAAAGCTTGTGAATACCTGTGACCCCATAGCTTTTCCCGAGGCATCAAAAGCTGTATATGAGAAATTCCGCAGCGGTATGCTGTGCGCAAGCGAAAACAAATTGGTTCTTTTTGAAAAAAACGGAAAAGAAAAATTTTCTGCGTCAACATCAATTTCAAGTCCCGTAATGAAAGCAAGCGAGCCGTATATTCTTATTTGGGAAAACAATTCAAATAAGGCTGCCGTTTATGAAAACAGTAAGGAGCTTTACAGCATCACCACCGCAGACAAAATTCTGACAGGCTATATATCCTCCGTAGGCGAATGTGTACTCGTCACCTCCAAGCCTTATTATAAGGGAGAGGTCAAGGTCTATAACAAATCCGGAGAAGAAATATTTTCCCGCAGCTTCGGCAGTGAAAGCGTTCTTGCCGCTGCCATTTCCGACTCAAGAAAGCTGGCGGTTTCTCTGCTCTCGGTAACTTCTCAGGCAGACTCAAAGGTGGCGTTTTTTGATATAAACAAAACCGAGGAGGAATCCAGTATTATTTATAAAAATACCGTCATCTATGACCTTGAATTTTACGGAACCTCACTTATTGCATATGCCGATGATAAGATGATTTCGATTAAAGGCAGCGGCAAGGAGGATTGGGTTTATTCATACAATGACAGAACCTTAAATCGCTGCAGCAAGGATAAAAAGGGCATCAGGCTTTTGATGTTTGACAATCTGAATAATGCCGAGCTGGCTTGTGTATCGCTGAGCGGCAAGGAGCAGCAAAGAATAAGCACCGACATTATCCCCGATTACGGTGATATCTGCGACGGATATATTATTTATAACAGCGAAAGAAATCTATATCTTTCACGGCTTGACGGAACTCTGTTATCAAAATATCCCGCTTCTCGTGATATTCATAAGGCATATTTTCTCGATTCCGATAATATTCTGATTGTATATAACTCAAGTATAGAATTTCTTCATACCGAAAAAGGAGAGTGAGCCGAATGTATCTATGGCTGATATTTGATATTGCGGTTATTGCTGTTTTTGCGTTTTCGGTATACCGTGCGGTAAAAAGCGGTATGATTAACGCTTCAAAAAGTATTCTTTCAATAATACTGACGGTAATAATTATGTCCTCATCTCACGCATATATAACCGCGTGGTTCAAAACCTCGGGGTTGGGTGACACAATAAGCGGCGAGGTAAGCCGAATGGTTGAAAAAAAATACACCGAAACAATTCCGTACGGTCAGGATAACGAGGATAAAAGCAACAGCTCTCCGTCCTTTATTGATAAGTTGATAGAGCAAAAATCGCAGGAGCTTCAGGATACGCAGAAGAGCTTTACCGATGCACTTTCGGCGCAAATTACCGATTCCGTTCTCGGACTGATTGCAATAATTTTTCTTTATATAGCAATAAGGCTGTTTCTGTTTGTGCTCTTTAAAACACTCGGACTTGTGTTTGAGTTGCCGCTGCTTCGTTCGGTAAATAAGCTTGCGGGAGCGTTGATAGGCATTGTTAATGCTCTGTTTATTGTATATATTCTTACAGGAGCAATGGTGCTGTTTCTCCCCGGCGATGTTTCAAAGACGGTACAGGAGGCTGTTTCACAAACCTATATCACAAAACATTTTTACGAAAATAACATACTTCTAAAGCTGTTTATTTAACGCTTAAGCAAAAAAACTGAAAGGAAGACAAAACTATGCAGGATGGCGTAGCACTTGAAAGAAAAACAAGAGAGGAATTAAAGCAGATAGCAATGGGGCTTGAAATACCAAGGGTATCTGCACTTAAAAAGGATGAAATAATAGAATTAATACGCAAGCACCGCGCCGAGGCAAAGGCAAAGGAGGCAGAAAAGCCTGAGGAGCAAAAAAGGAAAAGACCGACAGACGTTGTTGAGGTCTGCGGTGTTCTTGACGTTATGAGTGACGGCTTCGGCTTTTTGCGCTTTGACAATTATCAGCCCAGCGGAAATGATGTATACGTTTCTCCGACGCAAATAAGGCGGTTTAATCTGAAAACAGGTGATGAGATACTCGGCGACTGCCGCCCAACACAGGAGGAGGACAAGTATTCTCCCCTGCTGTTTGTCAAAAAAATTAACGGTGACCCCCTTGAAATCGCCTTAAAGCGCCAGAGCTTTGAAAGGCTCACACCCATATACCCCAAGGAAAAGCTTCGTCTTGAAACAAATGACAACCAACGCTACGCTTCAAGACTGATTGATGTTATTGCACCTATAGGCAAAGGTCAGAGAGGTATGATTGTTGCGCCGCCAAAGGCAGGAAAAACCACCCTCATCAAGCAGATTGCTCAGTCGATAAGCGAGAATTATCCCGATGTAAAGCTGATTGTGCTTCTTATTGACGAAAGACCGGAGGAGGTAACCGACCTTAAACGGTCAATTAAGGGTGACGTAATATACTCTACCTTTGACCAGACTCCCGAAAACCACACAAAGGTTGCGGAAATTGTTCTTGAGCGCGCATCAAGACTTGTGGAGCAGAAAAAGGACGTTGTAATTCTTCTTGATTCAATTACAAGGCTTGCAAGAGCATACAACCTGACTGTTACTCCCACAGGCAGAACTCTTTCGGGCGGTCTTGACCCGGACGCACTTATAAAGCCGAAAAAGTTTTTCGGTGCCGCAAGAAATATTGAGGAGGGCGGAAGCCTTACAATCCTTGCTACCGCACTTGTTGAAACGGGCAGCAGAATGGACGATGTGATTTTTGAGGAATTTAAAGGTACCGGCAACATGGAGCTGAAGCTGGACAGAGCATTGCAGGAGCGCAGAATTTTCCCTGCAATTGATATTTTAAAATCCGGCACTCGCCGTGAGGAGGACTTACTTACAAAAGAAGAATGTGAAGCTGCATGGCTTATCCGCCGCGAGGGCAATCGTCAAAATCCTACCGATGCTGTAAGCAACATACTCTATCATTTAAAAAATACGAAAAACAATGCTGAATTTATAAGCATAATAACAAAAATTCTTTCAAAAAACAAATGAGAAGGGGCTTGATCTAATGGCTGAAAAATACGGAACAATACCGAAACGTTTTACAAAAGAATGGTGGGAATATTTTTGGGATTATTATAAAATCCATACGATTGCAGCTGCTTTTATAATATTTGCCGTGGGCATTACGATTTATCAGACAATGACAGCGCCGAAATATGATCTGAATTTAACCTATGTGGGTGATATATATCTTACCGATGAGGATATTTCAACAATTCAGGAGGAATTGGCGGAGGTCATTCCCGATACTGACGGAAACAACGAAAAAAACGCAGGAATAACCCAGCTTGTTTTTTCGGAAAACAATGAGGATCCGCAGTACACCCAGGCCATTGTCACAAAGCTGCAGCTTGAATTTGTAAGCGATGACTCCATGCTCTTTATTTTCTCTGAGGATAAGGCAAGGTATCTTTTTGAAAACGATAGTCTTTCGGGCGCATTTCAGCCTGTTTCGCAGTGGCTTGCCGAGGGGAATGAGGTCAGTGAAGAGATGCTTTATACCAATAAGGGCGAAGCATACGGAGTGGTGCTTCCGGACAGCGCAACAAGCACCGGCGGCTATCAAAAGCTTTATGCTGCCGTAAGAACTCCCCGTACAAACGATGACGAAGAAATTAACGAAAGAGTGGGAAACTCAATAGCTGCCGCAAATGCACTGATTGGTATTTCCGAAAATAACTGACAGTCTCCATACTGCTTCAATTATTAACAAAATATGTTTTTCAGCAGACAGCCTGTATATTATTATGCACAACAAATTATTTTTTGCGACACGATTTTTTATTAAGCTATTGATTTGACGGCAAATTTATGATATAATTTAGTGATAACAAGCACAATGGAGGGTTAAAGTGTATTCAAGATTAAATATATTTTGCGGTCATTTCGGCAGCGGTAAATCCGAGGTGGCGATAAATTATGCAATCAAGCTTGCCGATGAAGGGAAAAATGTCACTGTCATTGATATGGATAACGTTAATCCGTATTTCAGAACAGCAGATGCAAAGAAAGTGTTTTCCGAGCATAACATAGAGCTTATCGCATCCGAATTTGCCAATTCCAATCTGGATATGCCTACCGTTCCGCAGGAGGTCAAAAAGGTATTTTGTGATACCTCAAGAACTATTGTATTCGATGTGGGCGGAGATGATGACGGCGCATATATATTAGGGCAGTACAATTCATATTTTATGAATGAGCCTTATAAAATGACACTTGTTGTAAGCACAAAAAGACCGCTGACAGCAACCGCAGGCGAGCTGTATGATATGGCATTGCGCATTGAATATGCCTCACGCCTTAAGTTTACCGATATTGCGAACAATACCAATATCGGTGCCTTAACTTCCGAGGATACCCTGCTTTCCGGATACGACGAGATAAAAAAGCTTTCACAAAGTCTCGGCGTTCCCGTTACAATGCAGTGCGGCACTCCAAAGGCTCTGAAAAATTTGCCTCCCGAGCTTGAAAAGGATAAATTTCCGATGAAAATATATATTAAAATGCCATGGGAGCAGTAAAGAAAGGAAGAAATGTAATGAACAGAGTAACATTTCGCGAAGACAGATGCAAGGGCTGTGAGCTTTGCGTTGATGCCTGTCCTAAGCATATTATAGCAATCGCAAAGGACAGACTTAATGCCAAGGGCTTCAGACCTGCCGAAATTATTGACCAAGAAAAATGTATCGGCTGTGCGTTTTGCGCAACCAGATGTCCCGATGTCGTCATTACGGTTGAGAAGGACTTTTAATATTAAATGACGGTGTGTAGAAAGGAATGATAAAAAAATGGGTGAAAAGGTTCTGATGAAAGGAAACGAGGCAATCGGAGAGGCTGCAATCCGTTCGGGCTGCAGACATTTCTTCGGTTATCCCATAACTCCGCAAACCGAGCTGTCGGCATATATGGCAAAAAAGATGCCGAAGATAGGCGGCGTGTTTTTACAGGCTGAAAGTGAGATTGCGGCAATAAATATGGTATATGGCGCAGCAGGCGCCGGCGCAAGGGCTATGACAAGCTCATCAAGCCCCGGTATCAGCTTAAAGTCCGAGGGTATTTCATATATCGCCGGTTCTGACCTGCCCTGCGTTATTGTTGATATAGTAAGAGGTGGCCCGGGTCTGGGCGGTATCCAGCCGGCACAGTCGGATTATTTTCAGGCAACCAAGGGTGGCGGTCACGGTGACTATCATATGATAGTATTTGCGCCAAACTCAGTACAGGAAATTGTTTCACTTACGGCTGATGCCTTTAATAAAGCAGATGAATACAGAGTACCTGCGATGATTCTCGGTGACGGTACTCTCGGGCAGATGATGGAGCCGGTTGACTTTGATTCCGTTCCCGAGGCTTGCCCCTCAAATAAGGATTGGGCAACCGTCGGAACAGGCTTAAAAAGAGAGCATAACATTATCAATTCGCTCTACCTCTCCCCTGAGGAGCTTGAAAAAACCGTAATAGAGCGGCAGAGGCGATATGACATTATTAAGGAAAAGGAACAGCGCTTTGAGGCTCATGACATTGAGGACGCAGACATTATTGTAACCTCATACGGCACAACAAGCCGTGTAGTTGAATCGGCTGTAAAAACCGTTCGTGCCGAGGGCTTGAAGGTCGGTGTTATAAGACCGATTACGCTTTGGCCCTTCCCCGAAAAAATATTTGCAAAGGCAGCTGACACCGCAAAGGCATTTCTCTCGGTAGAAATGAGCATGGGTCAGATGGTTGAGGACGTTAAGCTTGCCGTTTGCGGCAAGGCTCCCGTACATTTCTACGGAAGAACAGGCGGCATTATCCCCACTCCTCAGGAAATTGCAGAGGAAATCAGAAAGATTGCAGGAGGCATAAGATAATGGCTATTGTATTTGAAAAACCCCACGCATTAACAGACGCTCCCTTTCATTACTGCCCGGGCTGCACACACGGCATCTGTCACAGACTAGTTGCAGAGGTTCTTGACGAGTTGGGTGTTGAAGGAGATGCAATCGGTGTAGCACCGGTCGGCTGCGCTGTTATGGCATATAACTATTTTAACTGCGATATGCAGGAGGCTGCCCACGGACGTGCTCCCGCTGTTGCTACAGGTATTAAAAGAGTACATCCCGATAAGGTTGTTTTTACATACCAGGGTGACGGTGACCTTGCGGCAATAGGCACGGCAGAAACGGTTCATTCGGCAGCAAGAGGTGAAAATATAACGGTTATTTTCATCAATAATACAATATACGGAATGACCGGCGGTCAGATGGCACCTACCACCCTGCCCGGTCAGATAACACAAACCTCTCCCTACGGAAGAGATACAAAAACACAGGGTAATCCCATAAGAATTGCGGAAATGCTTTCGACTCTTGACGGGCCAAGCTATATTGCAAGAGTTTCTCTTGATACCGTCCCAAACATTAAAAAGGCAAAGGCAGCAATTAAAAAAGCATTCCAAAACCAGCTTGACGGCAAGGGCTTTTCACTGGTTGAGGTGCTTTCAACCTGTCCGACAAATTGGGGCTTATCCCCTCTTGAGGCTATCAAAAGACTTCAGGAGGATATGATTCCTTACTATCCGCTGGGCGTATATAAGGACATTGACGCAAAGGAGGCAAAGAGCAATGACTGATAATATTATTATAACCGGCTTCGGCGGTCAGGGTATTTTGTTTGCCGGTAAAATTCTCGCATATGCCGCTTTGCTTAAAGGCAAGCAGCTTTCCTGGCTCCCGTCATACGGACCTGAAATGCGAGGCGGTACCGCTAACTGTCATGTTATTATATCGGATGAACCTGTAGGCTCGCCTATTATTATTCACCCTGACATTCTTGTCAGCATGAATAAGCCGTCTTTAGATAAATTTGAAAATGACGTTGTTCCCGGCGGAACTATCATCTATGACAAAACGCTTATTGACCGCAAGGTTATGAGAGATGACATTAAGGCAGCCGCTGTTGACGCAACCGAAATTGCATCAAGGGAAGCAAAGGCAAGCATGGCAAATATGATTATGCTGGGCGCTCTTTTAAAGGTTACAGGGATTTTTACTCTTGATGAAATATATGCAGGAGTTTTAAAGGCTGTTCCTCCCTCAAAAAAAGATATGGCAGAATTAAATATGAAATTAATTAAAGAAGGATATAATAATATATAAGCTGAATTAATAAACCCGGAAAGGATGTGTTGTAAATGGCTGCAACAAAAAAGAAAAAAATTCTTACCTATAAGGGTAAGCCTGTTTACCGAAAGGGTAACAAACTGTTTTACGGAAATCTTGAGGATCCTTTAATTCTGATGCTTGAAATTACCGAAACAAAAAAGCAACAGAATATTAATGTAGCAACTAAAGTAAAATTCAGTATTCAGGATAACTCGGTTGAGGAAATAGGAACCGGTACCAATTACCGTACGGGAGAAAGAGACGATTTGTATAAAGCATTCGATATCGGAGCCTGGTGGCTTCAGGACGCTTTAACCTCTTTCCAGTAATGACAGTCCTTGAAAAAACCGTAAAATTAAGCCTTCTGCGGTCTTATGAAAATAATACCCACAGAAGGCGTAATTTTATTTTAACATATTATTGACAATCAGATATATATTGTATATAATATATATAAAAAACAGGCAAAAAATTCATTATTGCCTACTGATATGAAGGAGATGTTTATTATGGTAAAAGAACGTTCAATTGCAGTGTCTATTATTCTGTCAATCGTCACCTGCGGCTTTTACAGCTGGTATTGGCTTGTATGCCTGAATGATGATTTGAATACACTGACGCACAGAAATGATACTCCCGGAGGAATGGTGCTTATTTTAACAATAGTTACCTGCGGAATTTACGGCTTGTATTGGCTGTACAAATCGGGTGAAAAGATAGATTATCTGAAGCAAAGCAAGGGCGAACCTCCGGCAAGCTCGCCTATTGTATTGCTTGTACTCGGTATATTTGGGCTTGGTATTATTTCTTATGCACTTATTCAGGATGAAATTAATAAAAATGCAGATCGAATCCGGTAAAAAACGGTTTATCAGACTAATTGCAGGCTATTCCGCTGCCTGTGCCGTCGGAATTGCATACGTAATATTTTATAAAACGGCAGGCTATGGTATTCCCTGTATTTTTCATTTTATTACCGGACTTAACTGTATTTCCTGCGGTGTTACACGAATGCTTGTTTATCTATTGCAGGGTGACATTTATGATGCATATTACACTAACCGCCTTTTGTTTATTACTCTTCCACTATTTGTGTTTTACATAATCAAGGGCAGTATACAGTATGTTAAAAACGGCAAACCTTCCTATTCCCGTACCGACAAGACTGTATTTATCGGCTTTATAGTCGCAGCGGCGATTTTTGGAATAGTGAGAAATTTTGACATATTACTTAATTGGCAGATTGCATAGCAGTCTGCCAATTAATTTAAAATATATTGTTAACTTATTTTCATTTATTAGGTTGACAATTATCTGTTTTTGTAGTATAATTTAATAAAAAACAAAATGGAGGTAACTTATGAAACTAACAACAAAAGAAATAACACTAAGTGCCATATTTGCCGCAATTATATGCGTAATGTCGGTAATTACAATTCCGGTGGGCGTTATACCAATAACCCTCGGGCTGTTCGGCATTATGATAACAGCGGTTATGCTGGGGGCAAAAAAAGGTCTGCTGTCAGCATTAATTTTTATCCTTGCCGGTGCTATAGGACTTCCGGTTTTCAGTGGCTTTAAGGGCGGCTTTCAGGTTCTTGCAGGGCCAACAGGCGGATACATTTCCTCATACATACTTGTCGCTCTTGTTATAGGATTTGTCTCAGACAAGGTAAAATCCCACGGCTTAACGGAATATATATTTATTTTACTTTCATGCTGTATCGGAATTGCTATTTGTTATGCCATTGGCACAGCACAGTTTATGGCAGTATCAGGCTCCAATCTTCAAGATGCCTTGGCAAAGTGTGTTATCCTGTTTATCCCGTTTGACCTGATAAAGGCTCTGGTGGCTACGTTTCTGGGAATTACAGTCAAAAAAAGACTCAGGATTTCCTGATTATATTGCTTGATACATACATAAAAATATGCGTCTCCAAAAAAAACGGGGACGCATATTTTTATCTGTTATATTTATTATCTTATAACTTCCATAAGCAAAATCATCAACGGCATGGAAACAGCAGAAAGAATTGTTGATATCGAAAAAAGCTGCGAAGCATAAACTGCATTCTTGTCATACTGCACCGCAAACAGCGTTCCGATTGCCGCAGTCGGACAGCAGGCAGTAAGCATCACAGGCATAAACACCTCGTCCGGTATCGGCAAAAGGCTTAATATTACAATTACCGCCGCAGGAAAAACAAACAGTCTAAGAAATGTTATTAAGATAATTCTCTTATTTTTAATCACATCAATGAGCTTTGTCTGTGCAATGGTTAAGCCTGCTGTTACCATTGCAAGCGGCGTATTCATAGAGCCGATATAATTAAGCGGACGAGCAATAAGCTCAGGCACTCTGATTTCAGTAAGATAACACAAAAGACCAAGAGCAATAGCAATTATTGCAGGTGATTTCAAAACCGAAAAAATACTGTCCTTTGTAAAGCTGTTTCGCATTGTAATAATACCGTGGGACCAGACAAAAATATTAAAAACCGTCAGATATGCCGTTGCATATAAAACTCCATCCGGACCGAATACACCCTCAATAAGCGGTATGCCCATAAATCCGCAGTTTGTATATATTATCGAAAATCTTTCAATTATGTACTCAGGGCATTTATTCTTTCTTATAAGCATATTTGATCCGAAAATAAACAGCAAATGTGTTGCAATACTCAACCCAAAGGAAATTGCAAGCCCCTTAAGCATATCCGCCGAATAATCGGTCTGATAAGACATAAAAATAAAGCATGGCGAAACCACGCCCAAAACAAAGCCGGACAGCTTCTTCCCTGCTTCCTTTGACAAAATATCCCTTTTATAGCTCAATACTCCCACGCAGGTAATAAGAAACATTATTACCACCTGCTTAATAACACTTACCGAATATCCCATTTTTTAATTTCCTTTACTTTAATTTCTGTTTTAAATATATTTTTTTTATCAAGTATATGAAGCACAAAAAACACCGCGGCAAATAAAATAATTGCCGTCACAGCCGATATCGCTTCACTGCCCAATACGGTCAATACTGAAAAATACCCTGCAAAAAAGACTATCAACGGCAGAATATAAACAATGAACGCTTTGTATAGAATACTTCCTGTAGAGGTTTCTACAGTAACTACATCTCCGCATTTTGCTCCGGCTGTATTTACGGCACTCACCTTGTTCCCCGAAAGCCTGCACCCACCGGAACAGCTTCCGCAGGTCTCACCGCAGGCACTTTTCCGAACAATCATTACCACAGCGCAGTCCCCCGATACGCTTTCAACAACTCCTGTTTCCGTCATATTTACAGCCGCAGCTCCTTTCACAACGTCCTATTTCCGATTATATTATTCCTCTACATTTTCTTTGCCTTGTCAAGCATCTCTCTTGCGTGTTCAAGAGAGGTATTTGTTATATCGTTTCCGTCAATAATTCTCGCCAGCTCGCAAATTCTTTCTTCTTCTGATAAAAGCCGTATGCTTGTGCTTGTTATGTTATCCTTTACATTTTTTTCTATCTTGTAGTTATAGTCTGCGGCCGCAGCAAGCATAGGCTGATGAGATATACAAATTACCTGCTTTGTTTTTCCGAGACGTGAAAGCTTTTTTGCAATCTTCTGCGCCGCACTTCCCGAAACTCCCGTATCTATCTCATCAAAGATAAGCGTATCAACCTCGTCTGTTTCCGCAAGCACCGTTTTCATTGCAAGCATAACTCTTGAAAGCTCGCCGCCCGATGCAATTTCGGAAAGCTCCTTGGGCGGCTGACCGGGATTTGCCGAAAAAACAAATTCCACCGAATCACAGCCGTTTATATTAAACTCATCAACGGTTTTAAGCTCAGCCTTAAATACGGCTCTTTCCATATCAAGCTCATGCAGCTCCTTCTCAATCTCGCCCGAAATCCTTTGCGCCGCTTCTTCTCTTGATGCCGTCAGTTTTTTTGCGCATTGCGACAGTTTCTTTTTTACGGCAGAAATTTTAGCAATAAGCTCCTCGCTTTTTTCATCGGAATTTAATAAACCGTCAAGCTCCGACTGTGCCTTTTTTAAATAATCAAGACATTCCCCAATTCCGGGGCCGTATTTTCTTTCAAGACGCTTTATCAAATCCAGCCTTTCCGAAAGCTCCTCCATTCTGTCGGGATTAAATTCTACGGTGTCAAGATACGCTCTCAGCTCATGGGCAGCGTCTTCAATTGCATAGGAGGCATCGGAAAGTCTTTCATATATTGCAGACAGCCTTTCATCAAAGCCCGTAACTGCGGCAAGCTGAGTCAGTACACCGTTTAATAAATCGTACACATTATTTTCATTTTCATAAAGAGCGTCAAAGGCGTTGCCAACCGACATGGTAATCTTTTCGGAATTTGCCATAATCAGGCTTTCCTCCTTCAGCTCCTCCTCCTCACCGGGAAGAAGCTTTGCCCTTGAAAGCTCCTCTGTCTGATATTTCAGCAAATCTATTCTTGCAAGCCTGTCCTGCTCATTTTTATTAAGCGCATCAAGCTCCTTTTCATATTCCCGCATCTCATAATACAAGCTGCGGTATTCCGAAAGAAGCTCTTGATTTTCCGCATATCCGTCAAGAAAAACAATATGCTTTGACGGATTTAAAAGAGCCTGATTATCGTGCTGTCCGTGGATATTAATAAGCAAATGTGAAATATCCCTCAAAACACCGGAAGGCACCATAACGCCGTTAATTCTTGCTATGCTTTTACCGTCTGAGGTAATTTCCCGGGTAATAACTATTTCCTCCTCAGGCTCAATTCCGTTTTTGGCAAGAATATCGCAAACACCCTTATCTGCTGTAAACATTGCGCTCACTCGTGCCCTGTCGGTCCCGTATCTGATAAGCGCCTTATTTGCCCTTGCACCAAGCACCATATTAACCGAATCTATTATTACTGATTTTCCTGCGCCGGTTTCACCTGTAAGAACAGTCATACCTCTGCCCGGTTCAAAGCTCAGCTTTTCTATAACCGCTATATTGCTGATATCAAGATTACAAAGCATTTCATATCACCTCAGCTCTTGAATATTCTTTTCAGTTCCTCACACATATCAATTGCCGCCGTTTCATTCTGCATAATAATAAGAATTGTGTCATCGCCCGCAACCGAGCCCATAATTTTATTCCCTACCAGCATATCAATTGACGCACAGACCGCCTGAGCCATACCGGCAAAGGTTCTTACCACAACAGTGTGCAGTGCACAGCTTACACTTACTACCGCATCTGAAAATGCAGCTATATGCTTCGATTCGGCAGCACCACCCGACACCGGAGAGGAATATTTATAGCCGCCGTCCCTCAGAGCAGTTTTAATAAGCCCCAGCTCCTTAATATCCCTCGATACGGTTGCCTGGGTGGTATCATAACCGAGCTTCTTTAAAGCATCCGTAAGCTGCTCCTGAGTTTTAATATCGTTGTCTGAAATAATTTTTAAAATCTGTGCCTGTCGTTTCTGTCTCATTTTTATTACTTTTTCTCCTTTCGGGGTTCTTCCAAAACAGGTAACTTCAAATTTCTTATGAATTTATATTGTCAAAATGCTTAACCGCATTTAATTATTCCCTTGTTCTGTCCGGCTTCACTCATCTGCAGCTTAACGCAATTTTTCTATCAGAACATCATAAAATGATTGTTTTCCGATTTTTATAATTCCCACACTGTATTCAGATTTTTCAATTATAACCTTATCCCCTATTGTAATTTTTTCCCTTAGTGTGCCGTCTACCGTAACCGTTGCGTCATGTCCCAGCTCCTCGTCAAGTGTCAGCACAAGCGGCTTGCCCACAGAAAGTACAGCCGGACGGGCATGAAGCTCATGAGCGCAAATGGGAGAAGCAACAAACAGCTCGGTAAGAGGATCAACAACCGGCCCCCCTGCCGACAGCGAATATCCCGTTGAGCCTGTCGGAGTAGATATTATAAGTCCGTCAGCCTTATACTGATTTATCTTTTCCTTTTCGGAATACATTTTTATCAAAATCATTGAAGCCATATCCTTTGCAACAACAACGTCATTAAGAGCATGACAGCAATATGAGGTTATGCCGTTCTTAATAACGGTTACGCTCATCATCATACGCTTTTCAACCTCATATCGTCCGTCAAGAAGTGCGTTACACGCCTCCTCAGCCTCATCAACCTTGACCTCTGTCATAAATCCCACCTTGCCCAGGTTTATTCCCATTACGGGAATACTTTTTCTGCCACACTGCTCCGCAGCCTGAAGTATTGTTCCGTCGCCTCCAAGAACAATAACACAGTCAGCATTATCAAAAAGAGCGTCGGTGATTGTAAAATTCACACCGTCTATTTTATCGGAAAAGCTGTTATCCATATAAACACAAGCCCTTTCCCTCAGGTATGCCGCAACCCTTTTTGTTACCGCAAGATTGCAGTCCTTTGTTTCGTTGGGAATTATAACTATATTTTTCATTTCATATTATTCTCCATTCCGCCGCTGTGTATATTTATACATATATTATACACCAATATATTGAATTTTGCAACGGTAAAATCAGAATATTGTGTATTTTAGAAATATATGCACGGTTTATTATCCTTTCTTTTGTTTAGCTCAACAATTCGCATATAACGTAAAGAAATATGAAAAATTTTAAAAAAAGCATAGACAAAAGCATTTTAATGGTGTATAATAGTTTAAAATGATTTTTAATAAAACCCGATTGGGGAGAACAGGAGTTTTTTATGGATAATATGGTTAATATAATGACACACCCTCTTATTTCTCATAAGCTTACAATTATGAGAAACAAAGATACAAGTGTAAAGGATTTCAGAGAATGTGCGCACGAGGTTGCTTTGCTTATCGGCTATGAGGCAACAAAGGATTTAAAGCTTAAGGACTATGACATTGAAACGCCTATCGGAAAAACAACAGGCAAGCAGATTGAAAGACAGGTTGCCCTTGTTCCGATTCTGAGAGCCGGTCTCGGAATGGTTGACGCTCTTATGGATTTGATTCCTGCGGCTAAAATAGGTCATATCGGTCTTTACAGAAATGAAGAAACCTTAGAGCCTGTTGAATATTACTGCAAGCTCCCCACCGATATTGCCGAAAGGCAGGTGCTTGTTCTTGACCCTATGCTTGCTACCGGCGGCAGTGCTGTTGCGGCAATTAACTTCATTAAAAAGAGAGGCGCAAAAAACATTAAATTTGTCTGCATTATTGCAGCACCCGAAGGCATAAAAACCCTGAGAGAGGCTCACCCCGACGTTGAAATTTTCTGCGGTGCGCTTGATGAAAAGCTTAATGAAAACGGCTATATTGTTCCCGGTCTCGGTGATGCCGGTGACAGACTGTTCGGAACTCTTTGATATACAACAGAAGCATAATAAATTCTTATCTAAAAAAACATACCGACTGATTTTTTGCAGTCGGTATGTTTTTATGCGATTATTCAAGAATTATATTAATATCAAGGGTATCTCCGTTTCGGTAGACGGTAAAAATCATTTCATCACCAACCGAAAGGCTATTCTTAATTTTAACAATTTCCGCAAGAGTTTTTACCGGGCGACTGTTGATTTTAATAATTAAATCTCCATGCTTAAGCCCTGATTTATCGGCGAGAGAGCCGCTGCTGACGTTATCTATGGTAACGCCGTAATCTGCGTCTGTAGCGGAAATTCCGAGCTTTTTAGTCTTTTCAACGGTCGTATTATCAATAATGGCATTTGCATATTCAATCAAATCGTTAATCGGTGTTACAAGACCTATATCGGATGAGGATACGGCGTACTTTGCGGTGCTTATGCCGATAAGCTCTCCTTTGTAGTTGAACAGCATACCGCCGATACTTCCCGAAAGTGCTGTAGCATCAGTCTGAAAAGCATTAACAAGCGTGCCGTCCTTCAATGCTATATCAGTATCATATGCACATACAGCCCCAAAGGTTATAGGATTGCTGAAGCTGTCGCTCAGCTTATTTCCCACTCCTATTACTCTGTCACCTATATGCACATCGTCGGAATTTCCGATATTGGCGGAAACAGCATCGGGCTTTTCTATCTTCAATACCGAAATATATTTTTCTTCATCTGTACCCAGCACAGAAGCGCTGTATTCCTCTCCGTTGCTGAGAGTTACGGTAATATTACCCTGGGATTCAAGAATGTATGCGCTTGTAAGAATATATCCTCCGTCTCGGATAAAAACACCGTTGCCGGAGCAGACTGTTGCAGCATTATTCAGAAAACCGCCCATTACGTTGATTGAAACGGTAACAACATTGTCGAGAACCTTCTCGGCAGTCGGTATTCCCTCCGAATTGCTTTCCTCGACAAGAGGAGCGTCATCTCTCTGCGAATCGGAATCGTTATGACGAAGAACGGGTGCAGCAGACGAAATAAATTGACTTGCCATTACCGCAAAAACAACCGAGCAGATAATAACAGTAAAAACAGCAGTAAGAACTATAGCGGCAATAATTGCCACAACAGGACGCTTTGTTTCTTGCGGCTCATACTGCTCTTCCCTGTTTTCCGTGCTGTATGATAAATCGCTGTCATATAGTTTGTATTCATTCATAATACAGATTCCTTTCGATTTGCCTATTTCATAATACTATTATAATATATATAGTATAATAATGTGTTAATTAATTGTAAACTTTTTGTAATATATTATAAAAGCAAACCGCTGACCACTCTGTCAACACCGCACAAATCCTTCACAACCGTTATGTTCCCGAATTTATTGTTCATCAATTCGCATACGCTTTCAGCCTGAGAATATCCCACCTCAAAGGCAAGCATACCGCCCTTTTTTAAAAGACCGGGTGCTGTTTCGGTTATTCTTCTGTAGAAGCTAAGCCCATCCTTGCCGCCGTCAAGGGCTGTATGCGGCTCATACAATCTTACATTATCATCGAGTCGGTCAATTTCCTTTGTTTCAATATACGGCGGATTTGAAGCTATCAGCTCATATTTACCGTAAGCGCTGAAGGAAAAAATATCCCTTGCATCAAAACAGGTTCTTTCTGCAACACCATTCTTGGCAGCATTTTTTTCAGAAATTTCAACTGCCGGAGGCGAAATATCAATACCTCTTATGTAAGCATTCTTATTGTAATATGCAAGGCTTACGGCAATGCACCCCGAGCCGCAGCCGATATCAAGCCCCGTAAAGGCTTTATTTATAAAATGCTCCAAAATATGCTCAACAAGCGTTTCTGTATCCGCACGGGGTACAAGAACGTTTTTATCAACATAAAATTCAAGCCCCATAAATTCCTGTGAATTAAGAATATATTGCAATGGCTCATTTTTGCACCGCCTGTCAACGGCGGACATAATTGCTTCAAGCTGAGAAGCGGTAAGCTCATTGCCGCCCTCAAGCACAAGCTCCATAGGCGTCATATTAAGAAAATGGCGAAAAATAAGATGAGCCTCAAAAATAGGATTATCATTGCCGTTTTTCTTAAAAATGCCGATTACTTTTGAAAGCTCATCTCTTATTACCATTTATCTTCCTCCCTGTTTTCGGGGATAACCGCCCTCATTGATTCGATTGCAACCTCTATCTGACTGTCGTCAGGCTCTCTTGTTGTCAGCTTCTGAAGCCAAAGTCCGGGCTTTGTAAGGCATCTGACGCATCCGCTACGGCTTCTTCCCGCCAGCTTTATCACCTCATAGGAAAGACCGGCAACAACAGGCAAAAGGGCAAGACGGGTTGCCATTCTCAAAAGTATCTGAATAATCTTTCCGTAGGAATCAAATCTCGGAAGCAGTGTGAATACCAGAATACTTATAACCATAACAAACAGCAGAAAGCTTGTGCCGCATCTTGGATGAAATCTTGTATACTTTTTTATATTTTCAACCGTAAGCTCCTCACCTGCCTCATAGCAGGCAATCGTTTTATGCTCCGCTCCGTGATATTCAAATACCCTCTGAATATCCTTCATTTTTGAAACAAGCGCAAGATATGTAAGAAATATTACCATACGGACAATTCCCTCACAAATACCCGTAAAGGCTTGAGTTGAAGCGGCAGCCTTCAGCGGCTCAACAAACGAAAACAGCCATTCAAGTCCTCCTGTAACGGCTGATGGCAGCAGGATAAAAAGACCTATGCTCAAAAACAGCGAAAGGGCAATCGAAACATATATTACTATATCCTTTATCTTATCGCCGAATTTTTCCTCAAGCCATTTATCAAACTTGCTTTCCGTTTCCTCCTCGTCCTCTATATCCATAAATTCCGCCGAGAACATAAGCGCCTTCATTCCAATAACAAGACTGTCAATAAAATTTACACAGCCTCTTATTATTGGCAGCTTACAGATTTTCGGTCTGTTTTTTGTTCCGTTTTCATTTATCTCTGTTTCGATTTCCCCATCAGGCTTTCTAACCGCATAAGCTGTTTTATACGGTCCTCTCATCATCACGCCCTCAATAATAGCCTGACCTCCGATTGAAGTAATATGCTGTTCTTTATTTTCGCTCATCTTTTTTCCCTTTCCGTATATCATTAAAATAACTGTTTAGTTCCAACAAATTATACATAAGTATTTCAGGATTTCTTTCTTAATCAGCAGCAGCAAAAGCAGCCGTTATTGCAGCACAGCCATGAAAGACACAAGGAGCCGCATATGCTGCACGCAGGCGTACCGTTTGTAAATACAACTCTTTTGTAATTGTTTCCTGTATCGGTATAGCCGTTCTGCGCGGCACGGTACTCAGCATTCCCCGGGTCAAGCTCAACCGCCCTGTTAATATATTCCCTGCCCTGATTATACCAGCCTCTGTTAAGATAAATCACACCCATAAGATAATACCATTCCGCATTCTTCTCAAGCCTGTTAAGCATTTGCTCCGCCTCGGTAAACCGACGCACGGTTATCAGACGTCTTACGGTGTCAAAGCTTATTTGGGAATAATCATAGCTGTCATTGTATGAAGAATAACCTCCGAAGGGATTGTATCCTCCGTAACCGCTGTAGCCGCCGGAATTATTTCCGGCTCTGCCGTTGTTTTTATTTGTAATCATATCATAGGCTTCGTTAATCTGCTTCATTTTTTCACTTGCTGTTTCAGCCATAGGTGTATTTACATATTTGTCAGGATGGTATTTCTTAACCAAAGCCCTGTATGCCTTTTTAATTGTTTCTTCATCAGCATCACGACTTACGCCGAGAACCTCATAGGGATCCATTTGCTTCCTCCGTTCGGGTTAATATATATTGCTGTTTTTCGGGCAGACCGGAAAACAAAAAATTCTTAATCAAGCTGTCGTTACGGTAAACTTTTAACAAATCATAGGCATTCGCAATATTGGCAAGTGTATAATAAAGGGCGTCATCTGTAGCCTTGCTGATGCCGCCGCAGTAGAGAAACGGATTATATCCGCCGTTTTTTCTGTCCTTTTCCAAATCCGCATATGCATCTATGATATAAACCCATCGCCCCATATTATATCCCATCCAAGCGAGAATGCCCAGCGTTTCTTCATCAAGGCATATGCAGTCGGGGCAAAATACAGCCTCAAGCACCTTTGCAAAGCAGTCCGCTGTCATATCCACCGACGCAGACTTTTCTTTCTCAAGCTCATATAAACGCTTTAGATTTGTACGGATTTTTTCTGCTGTGACCGGATATTTTTCCTCAACCGCTCTTGCTTTTCCCGACAAAAACATACGCTTTGCACGATCTGATAGTGTTCCCTCATCTTGAGCATCATCACATACCTTTAAATATGCAAGAAGTATGTTCATATCAGAAACATAATCAAGAACAGCATCAAAGCATATTTCACGATGCTTCTTAAACGGATGAGCAATACAGTGCCTGTCCTCTGCTATCTCCTGCTTATGCGGACATACCGCCGACAAAAGCACCGCAAGAAAGGTCAGCTCGTTGCTGAGCGTCAGACGAAATCGCTGTGACTTTTCTCCGATAGCCTTGCACAAGCCGCAGTAATATGCCGAATAAAGCCTTTTATCCTCCTCGGATATACTGCCCTGAGATATATTTACATATCCGAACATTGCAACCTCCCGAATATTATTCAGAATTATACTGTAGACATAACAAATACTAAAAAATAACATTCACAATGATATGCTTATGTAAAATAAAAGCTTTGTATAATTAGTGATATAGATAGTGAAGCTTTTACCTTCTATAGTATACCTCTTTTTGCACCCAATATCAAGAGAATTATTGTTTTTTATAATAAAATTTATTTTTTATTCATATTTTTTGTTTCTTTGACTGATAATAATATTAAAGACCTAAAAAAACAACAGATAAAAACTTTAACGGGAGATGACAAAATATGTCTGATAAAAATTCAAATAAAGAATACGCAATGCTTGTTGACAGGAAAAATCCAAAATCAAAATGCTTTAAGGACTGCGTTAAGGCTTTTTTTATTGGCGGAATTATATGTCTTGTCGGACAATGCTTTTTATCCTTTTACAAAACCTTTGAACTTTCAGAGGAAATGACCTCGGCAGCAACATCAATATCTATGGTATTTCTCGGTGTTTTGCTTACAGGTCTTGATATTTACCCGAAAATAGCAAAGCACGGCGGTGCCGGAACACTTGTTCCGATAACAGGCTTTGCAAATGCGGTTTCGGCTCCGGCAATAGAAGCAAAAACAGAAGGGTATATTCTCGGTGTAGGCACAAAGATATTCACAATCGCCGGGCCTGTAATTCTGTACGGTGAAATTGCCTCATTTATTGCCGGAATAATTTTTTGGATAATGAAATTATAAAGTTTAACAGCTCAGCCGCCAAAAGGAAGCTGAGCTGATTTTTTTATCTTTCCTCCCTGAAATAGGCAAGTCCGAGTGATGCCGGAGGCTGATTTTCTTTTTTATTTCTGATACTTGTTAAAATAAGAACTATTATTGTTACAGCATATGGCAGCATATTGAAGATTGCAACCGCACTTCTGCTCAGTCCCGAAATGTAGGAATACGCTATATAAAGTCCTCCGAAAACAAAGGAGCCTATTATGCTGATATTCGGCTTCCAGAGAGCAAATATTACAAGGGCAATCGCAAGCCAGCCTCTGTCGCCAAAGCCGCCGTTTGTCCAGGAGCCGCCGGTATAGTCCATAATAAAGTACAAGCCCCCCAGACCGGCAATAATGCCGCCCACGCAGGTTGCTACATACTTATATTTTGTTACGTTGATTCCGGCAGCATCGGCAGTGGCGGGATTTTCACCGACAGCACGCAGATGCAGACCGCATCTTGTATGATTCAAAACCCACGAAGCAACAAGGGCAATTACAATGGCAAGATATGCCAAAAAGCCGTAGGAAAAGAAAATTTCTCCCACCGCTCCCAGCTTATCCGCAAAGGGCAGAGTGGTTTTATAGTAATCGGCAGTCAGCTTAACCGAAAGATTTCCGCCGCCCGACATAATTTTTGTCAGTGAACCGCCGAAAAAATCACCGAAGCCAACACCGAAGGTTGTGAGCGCAAGACCTGTCACATTCTGATTTGCTCTTAAAGTTATGGTTAAAAAGCTGTAAATCAGCGCCGCAAAAAATGAGCCGAGAATTGCCGAAAGCAGCGGAATTACAATACACCAGAAGGGTGACGGAGTTGCTGTTGACTGCTCATATATATATGCGCCGATGACACCTGCGCTGCCGCCCATATACATAATTCCCGGAATACCCAAATTCAGATTTCCGGATTTTTCGGTAATGATTTCACCCGTTGAACCGAACAAAAGTGGAATACCCTGTACTATTGCCTTATTAATGATTGTAGCTATCATGCCTTTATTCCCTCCTTGCTCGTTCCTCTGATGTGTATTTTATACTGAACAAAAAACTCACTGCCTATTATAAAGAACAAAATAATTCCCGTCAGTATATCCGAAACACTTTCATTAAGCTGAAAAGCGGTCGCAATTTCTCCGGCACCTCTTTCGAGAAATACTATAAGAAATGCCGTAAGCGTCATAACAATAGGATTAAACTTTGCAAGCCATGACACCATAATTGCCGTAAAGCCCATTCCGCCGACGGTATTTGTGTTAATGGTATGGTCTGTGCCGGCAACAAGCAAAAAGCCCGCAACTCCGCACAGTGCTCCCGAAAGAGCCATGGTTCTCATAATAACCTTTTTAACGTTGATACCAATATATTTTGCTGTATTTTCACTTTCTCCCACTACCGAAATTTCATAGCCGTGCTTGCTGTATCGGAGGTAGATATACATTGCAATTGTTATAACAGCAACTATTATAATATTCAAAAGATATTTCTGACCGAACAATGCAGGAAGCCAGCCGCCCATAGTATCACGGTTTATAACTCCCACCGTATTTGAATCCTTTGGGTTTTCCCAGAAAACAATACAAAACGAAACAATCTGCATAGCAACGTAATTCATCATCAGTGTAAAAAGAGTTTCATTAGTATTGAAATTTGCTTTAAATATCGCAGGGATAAGACCCCATATCATTCCTATCAGAATACAGGCGGCAAGCATTAGCGGAAGCAAAACCGCAGGCGGCAGGCTGTTGCCGAAATATATCATACAAGCCGCAGCCGCCAGACCTCCGATAAGAGTCTGACCCTCCGCACCGATATTCCAGAACTTCATCTTAAAGGCAGGCGTTACTGCAAGGGAAATACACAACAGTATTGCCAGCTTTTGCAGAGTATTCCAAACCTTTCTTGCCGAACCGAAGGTTCCCTTAAGCATTGACTCATAAACCTGAATCGGATTATATCCCGTAAGCAGCACTATTACAAAGCCGCAGATAATCAATGCAAGAAGAATAGCCGCAGCTCTTACTCCCCAGGATTTATACCATACGAGCTCTCCTCTTTTAACAATCTGAATTTTCGGCTCATGCAGCCGCTTTTCATTACCTTTCGCTGTCATGGCGTACCTCCTCGTGTGATTTTGTCATCAATAATCCGATTTCTTCCTTTGTCGCTGTCCTCGCATCCACCGTTCCGCTGATTTTTCCGCCGCAAATAACCATAATTCGGTCACAAAGCTCAAGCAGAACGTCAAGATCCTCGCCCACAAGTATTACAGCCGCTCCGCGCTTTTTCTGTTCGTTGAGCAGATTATAAATTGTATATGAGGAATTTATATCAAGTCCTCTTACCGGATATGCCGCCATAAGAACAGTGGGTGATGAAGAAATTTCCCTGCCCACAAGCACCTTCTGAACATTACCCCCCGACAGCTTCCTGACGGGAGTAGCCGCACTCGGCGTAACAACCTCAAGCTTTTCGATTATTTCCTCCGCAAGAGTTTTGGGAGATTTACGCTCAAGGAATACCGACTTACCCTTTCTGTAGCTTCTGAGCATCATATTATCAACAATATCCATATTGCCGACAAGTCCCATACCAAGCCTGTCCTCGGGGACAAAGGAAAGACGAACACCCATATCACGTATTTGCATAGGGGTTTTATCCATCAGATTTTCTTCCTTGCCGGTTTTGGGGTCGTGATATATTATTCTTCCGTTGGTAAGATGCTGCAAACCGGCAATCGACTCCAACAGCTCTCTCTGTCCGCTCCCTGCAATTCCCGCAATGCCGAGAATTTCACCTGAACGGGCTGAAAATGATATATCGTTAAGAACGGTAACTCCCTCGCGGTTTATACAGCTTATATGCTCAACCACAAGCCTGTCTGTTGGATTTTCCGGCTCGCTTCTGTCAATATTCAGAGATATCTTTTTTCCTACCATCATTTCGGTAAGCTGAATTTCGTCTGTATTGGCAGTATTTACCGTACCGACATATTCGCCCTTACGCAAAACCGAAACCCTGTCCGACAAGGACAGCACCTCATTCAGCTTATGTGTTATAATTACAATTGCCTTTCCGTCATCACGCATACGGCGAAGAATTTCAAAAAGCCTGCGGGTTTCCTGAGGAGTAAGCACCGCTGTCGGTTCATCAAGAATAAGAATATTTGCGCCTCTGTACAGCACGCGGATAATTTCAACCGTCTGCTTTTCCGAAACAGACATTTCATAAATCTTTTTATTGGGGTCAATGGCAAAGCCGTATCTTTCACCTATTTCCCTGACCTTTTTGCAAGCCGCCTTCATATCAAATTTTTTCTCATCCTCAAGACCGAGAACAATATTTTCCGCAGCGGAAAACACATCAACCAGCTTAAAATGCTGATGTATCATTCCTATTTTATAATCAAAGGCATCCTTTGGCGAACGGATAACAACCTCCTCACCGTCAATAAAAATCTGACCCTCATCCGGGAAATAAATACCCGAAATCATATTCATAAGAGTTGTTTTTCCGCTTCCGTTTTCTCCCAAAACGGAAAGTATTTCACCTTTTTTTACCGTCATGGATACATTTTTATTTGCTATTACGCTTCCAAAGGTTTTCGTAATATTTTTTAATTCAATTGCCGGTACACTGCTCAAGTTATTCCCTCCTGTTTACATAGCTTTTGTTTTCAAAAAAGCATTAATGCCTATTCAAATGTTAAAATAAACCGTATTGCTTTTTTCAAAGCAAAAATACATATCCCTCAATTACTTAAAATTCCCTCGGGATATGTGAAAGTTTAAACAAAACACCTCAGGCGAAGCAAAGCTGCTCCTACCTGAGGTCAATTGTTAAAATTACTTCAATGTAATGCCGTCGATATCAATATCGAAATACGGAGCAGAACGCTTTTCTGACTCATGGAAATATCCGTCTGACACAACATCGGTATCAGGTGTAAATTCAGCATCGGAATCAACATCTGCCTTATATTCCGTTACAGTATTTCCGCCAACGGTAAATGTTGCGGTATCAAACACCTTGATTTCACCCGAGATAAGCTTAGCCTTAACCTCGTCGAGCTTTTCCTGTGTGCCGGCAGCGGCAACCTTGTCGTTAAGACCAAATACCCGAACAACGTCATCAGAGAAGCCCTTGCAGTAATCCTGTTCAATTGCAGTACCGTTTGCAACAGCGTTTATGATATGCTCAAAGTAAGGCTCCCAATTGATTTTTGAAGAAATCAAAGCAGTATTTGGACCCCACTCTCTTGTATCGAGATTGTACGCAACGTTAGGAACTCCTGCTTCCTCACAAGCCTTAGGAGCGCCCTCTGAATCGGCGTGCTGACTGATAAGCACACAACCGCCTGCGATAAGTGCATTTGCTGTTTCCTTTTCAGCTGCTATATCAAACCAGGAATTTGTAAACTTAACATCCATAGTTACAGACGGGCATACGGATTTTGCACCAAGATAGAAGGATGTATAGCCTGACTTAACCTCAGCATAAGGATATGCGCCAACATAACCCATCTTTGCCTGTTCTGCTGTAATGTCACCGTTTTCAATCATTTCGTTAAGCTTAAGACCAGCGGCAACACCGGCAAGATAACGTCCCTCATAAATTGAAGCGAATGCATTATAGAAATTCGGAAGGTTCTCTGTATGAGCCTTTGTACCTGTTGCGTGAGCAAAGGTAACATCGGTAAATTCCTTTGCAGCCTGAATCATAAAGTCCTCATGACCGAAGCTGTCTGCAAAAATCAGGTCGCAGCCTGCATCGGCAAGATTTGCGGCAGCCTCATAGCATTCAGCGGTTTCGGGAATGTTTGTTTTAAACATAACCTGATCGTCTGTAAGACCGAGCTTTTCCTTTGCCGCATTTGCAGCGTCCATAAAGTTCTTGTCATATGTTGAGTTTTCATCATGCAGGAATATAAAGCCAACCTTTACATCCTTTGCCGTCTCCTGAACGGCGTTCTCATCAGTGTTGTTTTCAGCTTCGTTGCCGGCCTTGCTTCCGCAGCCTGCTGCTGTTGAAAGCATTGCCAATGCCATAAACATTGCCATTAACTTTGTGATTTTTTTCATCTGAAAAATCCTCCTCTTTTAACTTTTCCCTTTTGTTTTTAATTTTTATTTAAAAGGCATTCGCCTAATAAATCAATCTCTGAATTTTACTCCGCCGTCAACGCTCATGCTGTCCACAATCGCAAGCGACTCAAGTCTTATTCCTCTTTTTCGTATTTCTTCCCCGCCGATTTGAAAGCCCTTTTCAATCACAATTCCGGCGCCTGCCAATTCGGCTCCCGACTCCCTGATAATTTCGGCAAGCCCCAAAAGAGCACAGCCGTTTGCAAGAAAGTCATCAATAATAAGTACCTTATCCTCAGGCTTCAAAAAATCCTTTGAAACGATAACATCATATATTCTTCCGTGTGTAAAGGACTGTACCTCGGTTCTGTACACATCTCCGGCAATATTTTTTGTCTGAGATTTCTTTGCAAAAACCACCGGTACGTCAAAATACTGTGCCGTTATACAGGCAATTCCGATCCCCGAAGCCTCAACGGTAAGTATCTTGTTTATTTCAACATCGGAAAAACGTTTTTTAAATTCCTTGCCAATCTCATTGAACAGCTTTATATCCATCTGATGATTTAAAAAGCTGTCAACCTTTAAAACATTGCCCTCTCTGACAATTCCGTCTTTTCTTATTCTGTCCTTTAATATCTGCATCATAATCCTCCGGCATTGATTTTATAAAAATCAAAAAGCGGTCTTACCGCAAATCAACCAATGAACAAGCCGCTTTTAAGCATTTAATACGGCACACAGCAAGCATAAGCCGCCGAAAACCGCAGTAAACTCACTAAAAAATCCGTAATCTGTGAAATAAATAATTCCGAAATCAGAGTTCGGAATCCGGATTATAAATATATATAATTTGTTAATAAAACATTAACATAAAATTAATATCAATATAATAGTATATTATCGCAGATTTTTCAAGACGCTTTGACATATTTCAGCAAAAAATATAAATATTTTTCATATTACGCCCTTTCTTTTGTTGTAAATGGCAGATTATATTTTAATAAAATTGATTTGTTAAAAGCAGTATAAATCAATATCCGATGCTACTGCGTTTTTTAGTATTTTCTTGTTTTATTGTCGAAATATCGTTAAGATTACAAAATCTTTACACTATCCGATTAGGTATTGACTTTTTGATCTTTTTAAAGTATACTTCATACGGCATATAAAAAAGTATAAAGAGATCCATAAAATAGGTTAATGAAATATTTAATTGAGAGGATGGATTGGCTATGAAAAAAAACAGTCAGAATACAGAAAGTACAAAGTATAAGGGCTTCTGGAAATATATGGTAAGATATATCGGTCAATACCGTAAGAAGCTTACCTTTTCAAT
>Ga0256406_1000760_pt1 | contig 56051 bp, 36 predicted proteins | sample RumenRJG_03DNA_FD_185986 | JGI IMG/M metagenome (GOLD analysis project Ga0256406, IMG submission 185986) | Bovine rumen microbial communities from Lethbridge, Alberta, Canada - RJG_03 | ecosystem: Host-associated > Mammals > Digestive system > Stomach > Rumen | place: Canada: Alberta | collected...
TCTCTCTTCTGGCGTCGGTCTCTCGTTTGAGCCGCCTATTTTTATGTCTTTGCTTTCGTCCGGAGTAGCGTTCCTTCCCGAAAGCGAGTGCAAAAGTATAGCAGATTTCCGTCCTGCGCAAGCGTTTAGGGATTTATTTTTTAGAAATGTTCATAAAACGCTGATTTATCGGCCGATAATTTTTTACATTTTTTAACACTGCTTGTAGGGTGTTTTTTGCGTGGGGCTCACGCCCTACGCTGGGTTGTGTCGTGCCTTCGGCACTGGGAAATTCCAAATTTTGCATTTATATTCATGTCGCGTAGGGTTGAAACCCTACGCTAGGGGATGTTGCACCTGCGGTGCTACCGGGAGGAAAAACAAAAAAAGACGCGATTTCTCGCGTCTTTTATAAGATTGCCTTCAAATGTATCTTTATTTTCCTATCAATGACTTTACTGCATCAAACACCTCCGACAATGACATCAGTTGTTTGTCTACACCGTTCTGGTTCAACACATACATCAATGCACCAAAACCTATGGCAAATAATATGACTAGGAAATATCTTACTCCTGGCTTTAATCTTGAACTCATAATCTAATCTTTAACTAATTTACAATTAAAAATATCTGCGTTCAGATGAAGACGAGCTAGATGAACTGCTTGCCTTCTCTGGCTCTGGGCCTTCAGAGAAAACCGCATCAGACGCTGACGTTCCAAACTTTGATGACGACGCTGACTCTTTCTTTGAAGAGCTAAACAATCCGTCAATTCCATATGTTTCATAACGCTTCAACAATTCATCTGCACGTGCAGACGCCACAGCGTTGTCTACGTTGATCTGACTTAAGATTCCTCCCGTCTCCTCGATGACTGTTGTCATCTCTCCCAAACGCTGAGAAATATCATCTGCCATATAATCCATCGCACGTGTGAATGTTTCCATCTGATCTGGATCGCCCTTCAAAATCGACATCATAGACGAGAATGCCTTATGTTGTTCCTTTATAGAACGATACTCGTCTTCTCTCTCCTTAACCTCATTCTCTGTATCCTCCACAGTAAGATCTGCAGCACGCTTCAACTGCTGCAAGATAGCATACCACTTCTTCGATTCCTCAAGTCTTGCAGTACGACGCTCTACCGCCTCTTTCAGACGAACTATCTGGCGCTCTGCGACAGCAGCACTTCCTTTGTCTCCCTGCTTATTGTAGACCTCAAGACGACGGAAGTTTGTCATCAGCTCCTCTTTCTTAGCGGCAAGCTCTTTTTCCGACTGCATCATCAATCCTCGCATTGTGCCCATGTGCTTCTGGATTTCCTGGATCTTTTTCTTCATCTCAAGAATCTTCTTGCGCACAATGGCAATTGGATCGATCTCGATGATCAGACCTGTTAGTTTTCTCATCAACATGAAATATGCGTTTGAGCATAATTCTTGAAACTTTTTGTTTGTCAACAAGAAACCAAGGCCAGCAATCACTCCAACCAATGCCGCCAAAGTTATGATATTCGATGCTAATGTGATCAAAAATGGAAGCACCGAATACAATAGCATACAACCGCCCACAGCCGCTACAGCTGCAATAATTTTTCCTAATGTGCCACCTGGTTTTTCCCAAGGAGATACCTTATGCTCCTCGTTCATTGATGGTAAATTATTAAATTCCATATTTTTATCTTATATTTTCTGTTAATCTTTCAATGCATCTTCTAGTTTAGCTCCGTCCATTCTCAATTTTCCGATCATATAGTCGACGGTAGCGTTAAACTCCTTCTTCTTCCTTCCACAGTCTGCCTTGACAGCCACTACCTGACCTTCCTGTTCCTGTGCGAATGTTTTCAGTTTTTCCAATTTTGCCTCCAACTCAGCAATTTCAGCTTTGGCTTTCTCTATTGCCTCCTCACGAGCGACAACCTGATCTTGCCAAAGTTTGTTGAATTGCTCTGTGCCCCGCTCCCTCTCGTCTTCTATATATTGGATATACGTAAGTATACTCTGCAAAATTTGCTTTTTTGATAATGAAGGCGACGCTGCTTTCAACGTAGCGTAACTCACAGAAAAACGCATTTTCTCGTCAGGAATACTTTGCAGAAGCACCTCATCGTTAGCTGCTTTTTTCAATTCTAGATAATCCGGACCAGGAAGATTCTTTTCATCGAGCATCGCAATTATATTATCCAACACACCTTCGTCAATCTCTGAGATTTCCGAATTATCATTCGCCTTGAATTCGGTTCCCATAGACGCTGCACGTGAATCAGATTTTGCATCTTCCGTTGGCATTTCCTGAGTCGAAGCAGAGTTCGCAGGTTCTGCCGCAGGAGCTGTTTTTTTCTCCTCACGCTTTATTGGACGTCCATGTTCATCGACTTCCTCAAACAACAGATTTTTTATTCCCTTAAAAAGTCCCATATTACTTATTTATAATGCAAAAAATCGCACTATGTCTAAAAATTTCTCAAAAGTACATATTTAAGCAAAAAAGTCAAAAATTCGACATGCAATTTTTCCAAGAGCACCGTCCATTTTAACTTTTTTATACATATATAGAATATTCTGCCACACCATCAATAAAAAAACAAAAGGCAAGGGATTGCTCCCCTGCCCTTTTATACTGTGGAAAAAAATCCTTAATTAATGGTGGAACAGACGAATTCCTGTAAATGTCATTGTAATTCCAAGACGATCACAACACTCTATAACATTATCGTCACGCACTGAGCCTCCTGGCTGAGCGATATACTTAACACCACTCTTGTTTGCTCTTTCGATATTATCTCCAAATGGGAAGAATGCATCCGAACCGAGAGCAACATCTGTCATAGTGTCTAGCCATGCACGTTTCTCCTCTCGTGTGATTGGCTCTGGCTTCTCTGTGAAGAAGTTCTCCCAAACACCGTCGGCAAGGACATCCATATAATCATCCGAGATATAGACATCGATTGTATTGTCACGATCAGCACGTTTGATTCCTGGCTTGAATGGTAGAGCCATCACCTTTGGATTCTGACGAAGATACCAGATATCAGCCTTATTTCCAGCAAGGCGAGTACAGTGGATACGGCTCTGCTGACCAGCGCCGATTCCGATTGCCTGTCCATCCTTGGCGTAGCAAACCGAGTTCGACTGAGTGTATTTAAGAGTGATAAGAGCGATCAAAAGGTCACGCTTAGCTGATTCAGGGAATGACTTCAACTTTGTAGGGAACTCCTTGAACAACGACTCGTCGATTTTCAACTCATTTCTACCCTGCTCAAAAGTCACACCAAACACTTGCTTTCTCTCAATTGGATTAGGACGGTAGTTTGTGTCCATCTTGATAATGCAGTAAGTGCCCTTACGTTTAGCCTTCAAAATCTCAAGAGCCTCTGGAGTATAGTCTGGAGCAATCACACCGTCGCTCACCTCACGAGCTATCAAATCAGCAGTCTGCTTATCACAAGTGTCAGACAATGCGATGAAATCTCCGAATGATGACATACGGTCAGCACCACGAGCACGAGCGTATGCAGTAGCCAACGGACTAAGCTCCTTATCGTCTACGAAATATATTTTCTTCAATGTGTCCGACATAGGAACAGCGACAGCCGCACCAGCTGGACTTACATGTTTGAACGACGCTGCGGCAGGAAGACCCGTAGCTGCCTTTAGTTCTGTGACAAGCTGCCAAGAGTTGAATGCATCAAGCAGATTGATATAGCCAGGACGGCCACACAACACCTCGATTGGCAACTCTCCCTCCTCCATAAAAATGCGGGAAGGTTTCTGGTTGGGATTACAACCATATTTCAATTCCATTTCTTTCATCAGGAAAGTATTTTAAAATTTGAGTGCAAAGATAGAAATAAATGCTAAAATTTAAATGAAAAATTGGAAATTAGTATTTAATCAAGGAGTCTTCACATATCTAAATAATACAATAGCGGTCTCTTTATTGACATACACCACATGTGAAACAAAAAATAAATTTTGTCTCTTCGTTCTTTTTACGTGATTAAACAATATATTTCTTTATCCCAAAGATTTAAAAATCAACGCATACGCAAACAGCATACATTTTGATACTCCAAATGCCAAAATTATGTAAAACACAGACAATAGAATATATCCATTTCTACGGCCATTAATCATCGGCAAAACAAGTTTTGACACTAAATACGTTATCATAACAAAAAATGTCAATACAGCCAAGACCATAAATATCCCGATTGCGACAAAAACATGTTTTTCTTCCATATTAATTGAATAGAAAAAAAAGGAGTCCTTTATCGAACCCCTTTATTTGTTAGTGGCGGTATGGACGGGACTCGAACCCGCGACCCCATGCGTGACAGGCATGTATTCTAACCAGCTGAACTACCACACCATTTTGCGATCTCTCAATTGCGAGTGCAAATGTAGTGCATTTTTTTGTTTCTGCAAACTTTTTCTCGATTTTTTAACAAAAAAAAATTGTTCCAATTATTCATATGAATTGTTAAGAAACTGTCTTAATTTGAATTAGGTTATATCGTTAAGGATTGTTTTGGACTCATGTTTGATAGATATTGGACATTTCTCTCCTCTACAATGATAGCTGAAGACGAGCATATATATAAAACACAACTGCTCGGTCTGACGGACTCGCAGATGTGGTGGGGTTAAAACGTTATACCTTTTCATTCTTCACTTCATGCTCACTATTTCCCATACTACTTGTTATTCGGCCTTTCTGTACAATGATTTTAACTATTTTTAACAGACAAAAATGCCCCTCTAGAGACAAAAATACCAAACAATTCAACTATAAGTACTAAAAAATACACCATTTTGGAGAAAAACTTCATTTTTCTTCATATTTTACTTTGCAGTATAGAAAAAATGTCTACATTTGCAGAAGGAAGTAAAACAAGAAGGATTTAATACTGTTATAACATATAAATATTTGTTTTAAAATATACAGAAATACAAGCGATAATGCTTAGTTTGTATATTAAATCCAGATGCCGTACTATTGATTTAGTTTTTCCTGCGGCAAAATTTAGCATTAATCTTTTCAAGTTTACGCAAAGTGAAACTAAAAGGTTCTTATTCCATGGAAAATCTTCTTGACAGAAGAAAGAATTAGGACTGGGAAAGATTCAAACTTTAAGGACTAAACAATAACATTCATAGAAGTAACTTCGTCGTGACGACGAGGTTATTTCGCTTTTTAAACGACACCTTGTTTATTTCTCATCTTTCACCAATCGTACAGACAAGTTTCTTTTTTATTCTCTCTCCGCTTTCCGAAACAGCCTCAAACAGCAGGACATATATTCCCGTCGTCAACATTTCGCCATCGCCGTCCGTCCCATCCCACTTGTAAACACCTTCCCTGTCAAGCAATTGATATTCAAACAATGTGCATATCTGCCTGCCAAATCTGTCATAACAAGACAAGGTTCCTTTGAAATTAGGTTTCGAAAATGAATAAGTTATAATTATCTCAGGATAATCGGCTGTAATAAAGCTTTGAGTGCAAAGTATTTCATCCGCTTTTGATGACGACGCTGAATTTTTCCGTCCCGGTGTTGCCCCTCCACATTCGTCTGAAGCAGAAGCCCACTCATCACCGTCGAATGACACTCTCTCCAAACTCCTACCCTTGTCGACAGCTGAAAATTGGCTGTGCGTCTTCGGATCATATACAAACTCATCCAATACATTATCCTTTTTGTCGAGCAACACGACATTGCCACCACTATTGCTCAAAGCAGCCATTTTGGGCAAATTGAATAAGACAGCACCGTCGTCACACCCATATTTTGCACAAACATTTTCAACATTCCTGCTCAATATTATATATGTATGCGGAGGAATGGCATCATTCACGTCGCTTGATAACGGAGTGATATAATTGAGATTTCCGTTTGCTTTTCGTGTCGCAATCGACAAGGACTTTGCAGAAATCCACTTCTCACTCATATTATATAGCTCCACAAATTCACTTTCTCCCGTCGCCACATCAAATAGAATCTCATTCAAAATCAAATCTCCCCTCTTCGCATCATCTGAAAAATAAATTTTCAAAGTCGTGTCAGAAGAGCAATTGCCACGGATATCGCAAGCGGAAACTGAAATCTCATACTCGCCAGACAAATCCGTCTTTACGATGCTGAATTGCGATCTTCTCTCATCTCCATCCAAAAATTCAAAAGCATCGTCAGGTGCGACGGAAAGGCTTCCAACATTTATCTTCTCACTCCACAACACTGTGAGAATTGAGTCGTTCCGCTCAACGCCCGACACATACGGGGGATCATTGTCAACGAAATCCGATTTGATTGAGATTGAATCGAACACAAAATTTTTAGTGCGAGTTTTGGAGAAATGCGGATTCAGAATAAAATATGAAGAGGTCTCAATTTCATTATCATAAGCGATAAAGTCGACGGAATAATCCTCCTCATCATTAATTTTACTTTTCACCGTCCAATTGCCATCACTGTCCGTCTGCACAACAATATCATACCGCACCTCACTGAAATTCAACCTTTTCTTCGCCGACGCACCCAACTTTTTTTGTGTTCCTCCAATAGATTTCCACAATGCAATCTCATCATTCGACTTTCCAAGCAAAAGATAGTAGCCGGAAAGAGTGGAATCGGCGGCATCAGCAGAAGATGAAGCCAGATAGACCGCAAGATAGTTGGAAGACGAAGGATTCAGCTCCATTCTTCCACACAAATGCCACGTGGCAGAAATGATAGCGTCTGATTTTGTGGAGATAGACGAAGAAGATACCGTCTTCTCAGCATTAAGTCTTAACGATTGATCTTCAACAGAAAAAGAAGCAGTGTCGCCCGACCAAACATTTTTCCATTCCATATCTGCAAAATGCAGGACAAAACAACAAATTAAACCGATAAATAAATCCATATTATACAAATTTTACTAATTTTGCACCCCAAAGGCTAATCCGCCTGCAAATATAAGAAAAAGTTTATAATTAAAGGATAAAAAATGAAAGTTGCAATCGTTGGAGCCAGTGGAGCTGTAGGACAGGAGTTCCTAAAAGTATTGGCTGAGAGAAATTTTCCAATGGATGAGTTGGTGCTATTCGGATCAGAAAGAAGCGCCGGTCAGAAATATACTTACAAAGGCAAGGAGTACACCGTACAGCTTCTAAAGCACGGCGACGACTTCAAGGGTGTAGATATTGCTTTCACATCAGCAGGAGCAGGTGTTTCAAAAGAGTACGCAGCAGACATCACAAAGTTTGGTGCTGTAATGATCGATAACTCAAGTGCATTCCGTATGGACAACGACGTTCCATTGGTAGTGCCAGAGTGCAATGCAGAGGATGCACTAGTACGTCCAAAAGGTATCATCGCAAACCCTAACTGTACAACTATCATGATGGTTGTTGTGCTTCAGCCACTTGAGAAGTTGAGCCACATCAAGAGAATCCACATTGCTTCCTACCAGGCAGCGTCAGGAGCAGGTGCGGCAGCGATGGCAGAGCTTGAGCAGCAGTACAGAGAGGTGCTTGACGGCAAACCAGTTACAGTAAACAAGTTCGCATACCAGCTAGCATACAACGTGATTCCTCAGATTGACGTGTTCCAGGACAACGGATACACTAAGGAGGAGATGAAGATGTTCAACGAGACACGTAAGATCATGCATACAGACGCAGCATGCTCGGCAATGTGTGTACGTGTACCATCACTTCGTTCTCACTCAGAGGCTGTATGGATTGAGACAGAGAAGCCAATCGATGTTGAGACTGCAAAGAAGGCAATCGCATCAGCAGAGGGAGTTCAGCTAATGGACGATCCAGCAAACAAGGTTTACCCAATGCCATTGTTCCTAGCAGGTAAGGATGATGTATACGTAGGACGTGTACGTAAGGATCTTGCAAACGAGAATGGTTTGACATTCTGGTTGGTAGGAGACCAGATCAAGAAGGGTGCCGCATTGAACGCTGTACAGATCGCAGAGTACCTTATCAAGGTTGGCAACGTAAAGTAATCAATTACTTTTCATAATAAACAACGAGGTTGTGTCTTGCGATACAACCTCGTTATTTTTTTATATCTTAGCAAACAAAACAGAATGCCAATATGAAAATAGCTTTCAAATATATTCTTACCTTAATCATCTGTCTGTTTGTGTCCAACGTCCAGGCAAAAAGAAAAACAGACTTGGAAAAATTCGAGATTAAAGGCAATATAAAAGAGATGCGTATCCATCATACAGGGGAAAAGCCATATGAGAAAATATACAGATTCGATGAAAATGGAAATACTATCGAGAAAATAATGCTTAAAGAAGGCAGGACAATTCAAACCTCAAAAGAAGAATATAAATATGACAGTTTAAAAAACATAATAAAATACTCCAGACACATCAATGGAGAATATAAATATAGTAACGAATATATATACAATGAAAAAGGATTGATGATAGAGTCGTTGGGGTTTGATGGTCGAGGGAAAACGAAATTCAAGTATGATGACAGCGGGAAATGCATAGAAAAATCGTGTTACTCAAAAAACAATCAATTGCTATGGACCAAAACAAACACATACAACAACAAAGGTGACATCACAGAAGAGATTGAATATAATACTAATGAAAAATTCAAATCGTCAAATGGATTTCATCATAAAACTGTGTTCATATATAATGACAATGGGAATCTGGTAGAAGAGACGAAATATTTACCAAACGGAGATTTTGAATACAAAAACACGAACAAATACGATAATAATGGAAACTGTATAGAAGAGACCCATTATGAACCCAAAAATCGATATTCTGGGAAGGAGCATTATGAAAAGAAAGAATACAAATTTGACATAAAAGGTAATTGTATAGAAATTAAAACATACGACGCTATTGATAATTTGAAGAAGACTGTAGAGATAACATACGACGATGAAACCGGAAATGTCACAGAAGAGTTGCACTATTACGGAAATAGCCCTAATGCATACAAGTGCGTCTACGAATACGACTATTATAAATGACATTGACGTAGAGAAAACACAGAGATGCAAAAAATTGATTCACCTTCACCATTTTTTATTATTTTAGCGTAAAAATTGGTAATAGAGAAATGAAGTCGTCCTTAAAGTACATATTTTCCGCACTGTCTTTGATAGTGTTGTGCATGTTCTGCACCGTCGCACAAGCAAAAGGAGAAACCGACTGGGATAAGGATGAAGTTAAAGGGGAAGTAAAGGAAATGCGTGTATATAACGTCCATGAAACGACCTCAGGAATAGAGAAAGCTTTCATCCGTCATAAAATCAAATATGATAAAAAAGGGAACCGTCTGGAAGAAGAGCACTACAACGAGAATGACGAAAAAAAAGAACCAATAACATATATATATAAATACAATAGCAAGAAAGACCGTTTATTCAAATATAAATACAAATATAGATATGACACAAACGATACTTTATTGTTAGAAAAGACAATATACATAAAACTAAGGGACGGTAAAAATCTTAAATTAGAAGAAACTATTTTTTCTTATGATATTGACGATAAATATATTGAAAATGAAGTGAGCAAATATAAATATGATAAAAATGAAAATATCATCGAGAAAATACGATTCGCAAACGACAGTTTACGAGAGAAAAACATTTACAAATATGATGAAAAAGGAAACCTTACAGAGGAGAACACCGATTCTTGGCTCAGATGGGAAAACAGAAAATTCGTAAACAAATACGACGACAATGGGATTTGTATTGAAAAAACAGGATATGACCACAATGGAAAATTAGAAAGTAAAAATATTTACACCTACGACGACAAAAACAATTGTGTTGAGGAATGTCTATTCGGCCGTAATGATTCATTATACCAAAAGACAACATATAAATATGATGAAAAAGGAGAAATAATAGAAGAAACAGTATACGATTCTCATGAGAAAACAATTTCGAAAGACTGTATGAAATACGATGAAAACGGCAATTGTATTGAATCAATAAAATATGAAACAAATATTTGGAACGGACGAGATTTTACACAAACAAGTGGAGAATATATATCAAAAGCAGTAAATAAATTTGACCCCCAAGGGAACATAATTGAAAATATTTATTTTTATTATAATAAATTCAATTTCGAATTCAATTTCGGAAGCATCATTGAATACGACTATTATAAATGACATTGACGTAGAGAAAACACAGAGATGCAAAAAATTGATTCACCTTCACCATTTTTTATTATTTTAGCGTAAAAATTGGTTATAGAGAAATGAAGTCGTCCTTAAAGTACATATTTTCCGCACTGTCTTTGATAGTGTTGTGCATGTTCTGCACCGTCGCACAGGCAAAAGGAAAAACTGATTGGGAGGAGGATGGACTGAAAGGGAAAGTGAAGGAGGTACGTACATATAATGTGAAGGAAAATGCTGGAGCATTGGAAAAATCATTCATACGCCGAAAAATCAAATACGACAAGAATGGAAACCGTTTAGTGGAAGAGCATTACAACGAATATGATGAAAAAGACGGTGAGTTGTCGTCGAGATTAGTATACAAATACAAACGCAAGAAGAATTATATAGAGAGATTAGAATACGACAACTATAAGAAGCTGATCGAAAAAACTTTATACGACAAAAACCGAATCAAGATTGAGGATGAAGACTTTATTTACGGTGTAAATTATTGTTGGAGAACCGTCAACAAATATGATCAAAACGGAAAAATAATCGAAGAGATCCACTTTGTCAACGACAGTCTGCTAGAAAAGACGATTTATAGATACGACGACAAAGGAAATCTCACAGAGGAGAAACACTCTGATTCACCCACCAGATGGGAAAACAGAAAATTCATAAATAAATACGATGAAAATGGGAATCTAGTCGAAATAGAGGAATATAATCCTGCAGGAAAATTGAGCTACAGCACCGTCTACAAATACAACGACAAGAAAAAATGCGTAGAAGAAACCATTTTCGACTCAGACAAGAAGATGTGCAGCCATTTGACAAACAAATACAATGATGAAGGGAAGAAAATCGAATCAATCCATACGGTATCAAACAATGAGTTGATGCAGAGAGATGTTTATATAATAGACGACAAAGGAAAAACCTCAGTATCCTTACGTTATGATCCAGACGGCGAATTAGGAAGAATTGCGGTAAGCAAATTCGACAATGCCGGCAATGCCATCGAAACAAACATCTATGTGGGATTCGACAGAATTTTCTACTTCGGAAGCATCATTGAATACGAATATTATAAATGAGGACGTTGGCTATTGGCTTATAACTATTGACAAATGGTAGGTTCTAAATTCCCAACAATGCCCACAAAGCTCCACCTGCCAACACGGCTCCCAACACTGCCAGTATAGCAATCACCGTGCAACCGATCTTGAATGGTTTCAATATCTTTTTCTTACGTCTCTGACGCTCCTCTGCCCTAGCCTCCGCGATTATCTGATCCGCCTTTTCCTTTGATATCAAAGACGGAGTGATCCAATCTCTGAACAACAGTTCATTCCTAAATTCTACAGCAACCCTAACAAGATCAGATGGTTTGCCCAAATCAATCTTCTCTGTCGGATTCAATGTCAGAGAAAGTTCATCTATCTTACTCATCAAAGCCTCATAACATTTCTTAGATACATTCGTATGCACGTTGTCCGACTTCGGGTTGAAACACGAAGAATCATATTTGCTTTTAGGAAGTGAGATATTGCGGCAATTATCTGTAGAGACAACAAGCACCGACTCCGGAACCTCAATATCAGCACAGTCTTTCATATATAGGAAATGGACGGAAGGTGAAATCTTCACGTCTCTGCATCTGTATAATTCTAGGAACACAACACCGTCGTCCACACTACCCCCGTCGAAATTTGTCAGACGAGTGGCATAATCCATCTTTGATTCTGAAGTAGACGCAATTGCTGGAAGCTCATGTTCGCCGACATAACACACTCCATTCCTGTCTGTTCTGAAATCCGTGGCATAAAAAGCATTGGTGATTGAATATCCTTGTTCCGTACCCAACCTCTCATCGTATGGTTTTGTGATGCAGTATCCCATAAAATATATTTTCAAAAAAGTATAAATCTCAGCACCGTCTTAGCCGAGCAACGACAAAAATATAAAAAACTATCTCAGATTTTTCCTTCTCTCGGCATTTATTTTTCCACTCTTACCTTGGACCGCCTATAAAATCCATTCTCGAACATTTTCACAAAATCAGCAAAATTACAAATAAGTTATATCTTATTTGATACAAAAGCATTACATTTGCATTTGATTATGAAACAAACGGAATCACAAATCAAGATATTTGATTCCATTACTTTTTACAATAGTTGTTAAAATTGATTATGAAGAAAAAATCATTTGTATTTCTTGCGACATGTGTGCTAGCATTGGGGCAAATCCACGCCGGTTCCATCTACGGCATCACTGCGGATGGCGACAAAGATGAATTTAGGATCGGGGATGTAAGGAGCATCAAGATTGCCCCACAGAAAGACGGAGTGAAATCCTATCCAACGATCAAATTCGGAGAAAGCAGTGAGCCAGAATCTTCAGAAAATGTCGCATCACCCTACTTTATCATGACATATCCTAATCCAGTAAGCGAATATCTCATGATCTCAGGCATTGAGGACAACACTGAAGTTTCTGTTGTGAATATGCAGGGAATAGAAGTTTTGAAAACAAAAGGGACAAAAGTGGATGTAAGCAAATTAGAGAAAGGCTCATACATCCTCGTCGTAGAAGGTAAAAGAGTAAAATTCTTAAAGAAATAAACACACGAAAAGATGAAGAAATTACTAATGTTTTTCGCCATGGTTATGACAAGCATAACCATGATGGCACAAAGCCAGTTTTATGTGATCTTGAAAGACGGTAGTGGAGCGAGCTACCCTGAAAACATCGTCGACAGCTTGACATTTAACGACCAGAATGGAGCGAAAATCTACGGATTCGAAGATTTGGCAAAGAGTATCGCTCAATTGCGCAGAGAGGTAGATTCGTTGAAAGGCATCATGTCAATACTTGCAGTTGACACTTCTTCATACATACACGAATATGTGGATTTAGGGTTGCCATCAGGAACGCTATGGGCAACATGCAATGTAGGAGCAAAAAAGCCATCGGATTACGGATATTATATCTGTTGGGGAGAAACAGGACCAAAGTCTAATTATGGACAAATATCAGGCAGATGGAATGGTGAGGACAGAGCTTCATTAAGAAGCAAAGGAGTGATTGACCAATACTTTAATCTTACTTCACAATACGACGCAGCCACGGTCCTATGGGGAGAGGAATGGAGAACTCCAACTGGAGAGGAACTCGAGGAATTAGTTAGATATTGTAGACAAGATTGGGTTCCAGAAGATGGAGGATATGGAGTATGTGGAATTAAATTCACCTCTATCTCCAATGGAAAAAACATTTTTATTCCTTGTGCAGGAATGAAAAGAAACAATGAAGATGTCATGGTCGGAAGTAGAGGTTACTATATGTCAGCAACAAGTGAAGGAAGTTTCGCAACTGATTTATACTTGTCACAGGAAAGTGTAAATATTGGCTCACGATCAGTAAATCAAGGTATTCCTATCAGAGCCGTACGCAAAAGAGCTAACGACCGTCCATTCGTTGATCCTAACGACACAATCATCAATGGTCATGCGTATGTTGACTTAGGTCTTCCAAGCGGAACTCTATGGGCGACTCTCAATATTGGTGCTGATTCAGTGCAAAATGTCGGAAACAGATATCTATGGGGATTTCCATCAACAGACATTCCTTTTGACGCTGAAAATGGATGGAAGGGTGCATCACTTGATCATTTGGTTCAATATAATGTGACTGATTCTACAGGTACACTTTTAGCTGACCGTGACGCAGCAACTGAAAGTTGGGGTGGTCAGTGGAGAATGCCTACCCATGAAGAATGTGAGGAACTCCTTGCAAATTGTGAGACCGAATTTGTAACTTACAAAGGAACTCTTTGCTGTAAAGTGACAGGAAGAAATGGACACGTAATGTATGTTCCAAGTACAGATGACAATGGATGTTCAGCTTGGTCTTCTTCCATATACTCAACAACTAACGACACACGTTCTTATACTTTCCATATCTTCAATCCTGAATTAATAGAGGACTGGACAAATGATTTTGCAGAACGTAATAAACTTTTACCTATCCGTCCTGTAGTCAACAGATAAAAAAGACAAAACATTCTCATACAAGCGTAGCCGAAAATCTCGGTTACGCTTTTTTTATTTCTAAATTAAACACACATGTTTTTTTGCATAAAGCCGAGAGGAATCAACAAAAAATCTGCTGTTTTTGGGGAATTATCTGCCATTTTTAAGTCAAAACTAAATATTTTTCATACATTTGAAACGCAAATTTCACACATTTGCAACACAACTAGACAAAACTAACCATACAACTAATAATATAAACGACTCAGGAACCAGGCATTGCAATACCTGATTCAGAGACAAAATTGAAGAATCAAAAACAAACAACTATGCTTAAATTTTTATCTAATTGGATTCTTTGTGCTTTAGCAATAGGATTATTCAGCTCTAGCATCAATGCACAAAACTATCCGGCAAACTCTCCAGTCGCGCTTAACGGAAAATTAAAAGTATCTGGCACTCAGCTAGTGAACGAATGCGGCAACCCCATCCAGCTTCGAGGAATGAGCACACACGGACCGCAATGGTTTCGCAACTGCTACTCTGAAGAATCATTGGATGTCCTTGTAAAAGACTGGGGGATATCCATCTTCCGTCTTGCCATGTATGTGGAGGAACAAGGTTATATTACCAACCCTAGCGGCTGGAGACAATGGATCGACCAATATGTGGACTACTGCGGACAAAGAGGTATCTATTGCCTTATCGACTGGCACGTGTTGAATCCAGGAAATCCCAACGCTCACAAAAGTGACGCTATCGACTTCTGGAAATACATGTCGCAGAAACATGGAAAGAAAGCCCATGTACTTTACGAAATCTGCAATGAGCCAAACGGTGTAAACTGGAGCGACGTCAAAAACTATGCTACTGACGTGGTCAAAGCCATCCGCGACAACAACGACAACACTGTCATCATCATCGGCACACCAACATGGAGCCAAGATGTCGATATAGCAAGTTCGGATAAAGTCAGCGGCACAAACATCATGTACACTCTGCATTTCTACGCAGGATCACACAGAGGTGAGTTGAGAAGCAAGGCCCAGTCTGCACTCAACAACAACGCCCCTATCTTTGTGACGGAATTCGGAACTAGCCATGCCAGTGGCGACGCTAATTACAGTCCAGACGAGACAAAGACATGGATCAACTGGCTTAACGAAAGAAAAATAAGCTGGATCTGCTGGAGTTTCTCAGACAAAGGTGAAGTGTCAGCAACCCTTGTGCCCGGTTCCTGCAATTCACGTAATTGGAACAATTTGAGTGAATGCGGACAATTAATCAAAGGGTTGATCTCCGCAAACAAAATTCCTTTCGAAGCTTGTAATGGTCAGAATAACAATCAGAACAATAACGAGAACCAGAACAACCAGAACAATAACGAGAATCAGAACAATAACGAGAACCAAAACAACCAGCAGCAACAGCAGGAAGATCCTGTCGCATACCCTGCTCTTGTTCAGGAAATCACCCAAGGAGACGTTTACCGTATCGTGAACAAGAAGAGTGGAAAGGTGATGAGCATAGAGAATGGTTCAGATTTGAAGCAGGTCAAGAGAGACGAGAATGACAAAAAGCAGTTGTTCCGTCTAAAAGAGGCTGACGGATTCTATTTCTTACAGAATGATGACTCTAAGTTTATGCTGTCTAACAAATATGTCAACAACGACGGCACAAAAATCAGCCAGGAGGAGAAGAGTGAATACGATAATCCAAGCCAAAAGTGGTCGTTCAAAAAGGCTAACGATTGGTTTTCAATTTCCAACAAGAGCGACTACAGCGGAAGCAAGGTGCTTTCTGTGGAAAACGCATCAAAACAGGACAATGCAAACATAGTGCTCTATTCATCCAACAATCAGGATGAACAATTATGGGGGCTTGAATATGTATACACGCCTACTTCCGTCGACAATATTCTATTCAAAGATTGCGTATTGACACCAACTTTAATAGAAAACGAATTCCACATCGAGACATCCACAGGAGAGGCTACGATTGTAGACATCTACACTCCTAATGGAGTTCTACGCAAACACTTCGAAGACGAGTGCACATACAATGTTAGCGACCTTGCAAAGGGCAACTACATTGTTGTGGTGAGCGGATTGGACGGAAAAAGAATTCTTACACAACTAATAATCAAGAAATAACAACCACATAAAAAAGTCAGAAAGGCATCTTCAGAAATGGGGATGCCTTTTTTTTGCAAAAAAAAAATTTAAGTAAATTTGTAACAACCTATGTTTTTCGCCTACTTCTAATAAAAGTTTAACCAATAAATACGAAGAGCTATGGAAACAAAGGTTTTTAATTTGATTATTTTAGATGAGAGTGGAAGCATGTCATGCATCAAGCGTCAGGCTTTGAACGGATTGAACGAGACGTTGCAGACAATCCGTAAGGCTCAAGAGAAATATCCTGAGCAGGAGCAGTTGATAAGCATCGTGCCGTTTGAGTCATTCAACATCCGTCTGCTGAGAGACAAAGTGTCAATCAAAGATGTTGAGGATCTTAAAGAAAACGAATATAATCCCGGTGGTTCGACTCCTCTTTATGACGCTATCGGATTCGGCATCAGCAGCATAAGGAAAGAGGTGACAGACAACGACAGCGTGCTTGTAACCATCATCACAGACGGAGAGGAGAACAGCAGCCGTGAGTACTCAGGCAAAGCCATTGCAGCGTTGATCGACGAGTTGAAAATGAAAGGATGGTTGTTCACCTACATTGGTGCAAACCAAGATGCTGTAAAAGTGGCAAAAGCGATGAATATCAGCAATGCTTTGAATTTCGAGCAAGACGAAGAAGGAACAAAGGAGATGTTCAGACGCGAAAGAAAAAGCAGAGAACGTTTCTTTGAAAAAACTGCGAGTTTCCTCGGATTAGGCAAAGCCTTTGCGATAGAAGCAAGAAAAGAGATAGCTTGCGAAGATTCTTATTTCGAAGATACAGACAAATAAAAAACAGATGAAACAAAAGATCTACAACCTGCTGATGGTAGACCATAGAGGTTTGCTCGAAAGCTGCTATCGGCAGGTTTTCTTCACAGACTCAGTGATTCCGGCAGTCAAGACATTTGATGATTACCTGTCGGACTTCTATCTGTATCTATATGAGGCAAAGCCCAAGCATGTCCAGGGCGACGTGAGGGGATACTATATCCAGCAAATACGTGATGAGAAAGCCATACCGGGATGGCTACGTACGACATTCAGACATTTTCTGTTGGAAGAGAATAAGATTATGAGGGAGATGCAAGAAACTCTGGCAGAGTACCGTCAACAAATATCAACTTCATTAAACAGTCACCCCATTGATCTAACGCTTATGCACGTAGGTTTTGCCATAGCATGGTTTTATCAGCACGAGACGAGTGAAGACAAGTATCTTTTCTTTCGTAATGCTTACAAACATTACAAAGGATTCTATTCCTGGCCATCAGACGATTTGGATGACAAAGAAGTCGCCAAGATATTGGGGATTGAGTATGGCAATCTGCGTACACGCACATCCAGATTATGGATGAAAGTGAAGAAATTGGTGAACGAGCTGAACGACGCCTACATCGCGACGCTTAACAAACGATCTCTGGAGATAGCAAAGGAAATATACGAGACAGACAATCCAGACATAGAATCAATACTCGAGAAACTGTTAGATGAAGCAGAAAAGGAGTTGCCTCAATACGAAGATATAGTCAAACTCAGAAAGAAAAAACGAGTATCAACAGATAGTATATTCGGCAAATTGAAAGAATACACATCTGTATTTGGATCCATCAGTAATAAATGTGCTCATTGCGTAATTGCAGAAGAGAAATTGTGTGAAGAGATTGACATCGAGTCTACACCAGCTATCACACCAAAGCCAAGCAACAGAATTGTGAAAATATTCATGAATCTGATCGAAGGAAACGAAATATAGAAGATTTCAAAAATCAGATTATTGCATAGAGACGTGGGGATCCGCGTCTCTTATTTTTATATAAAAAGAGCCGGCACAGATTGCTGTACCGACTCTCAAGGTAAAATGTAATAAGATATAAAATTATTTCTTTACAACAAGCTTCTTAACAACTGTCTCATTTGGAGTTGTGATTCGAAGCATATACACTCCACTTGCAACATCCTCTAGAGAAACCACCTTCACGTTTGAAGTCTTCACTACAGAACCTGCCAATGAAATGAATTCAGCCTTAAACTCGTCACCTGCACCAAGGATCTCGATCTTTGAAGACGCTGGATTAGGAAGAACTGTGATAACATTGTTGTTAGCGAAGTCGGCCACACTTGAAGGGTCTTTCTTGAATGAAATCCAATCGACATCAATCCAATCCTTGTCGATAGAAAGTTTCATTACCTGCTCACCCTTAGTAAGTTTCATTTTACCAACCTCAACATCAGCGAATGTACCCCATTCTCCTGTCTTGTCGATAGAAAGCTCCTTTGTGACGTTTCCTATAGCGACTGTCATTTTTCCACCATCAGAGTTACCAGTACCTACTCTCAAGACAACATCATACTCACCATCAGACTCAACATTGACTGTGTAGTTCATCCACTCACCCTTTTGGCAATGTCCTAAAACCACGCTACCATCTTTAATTTCCTTGATATCAACATCATCCGAACGATAGAAGTTAGTGAAATCATCACATACATTACCGTCGCTCAAATCATTGAATGCTTTTCCAGCGAATCCATTATCATAGTTCTCAGCCTCGATTTTACCAGGGATAACAGCGGCAGTACCACCGTAAGGACCAACCTCAACAACCTTGATAGTCACAGAGCTTGTCACTGTCTCTCCATTTGCTTTTGCCGAAACCTCTATCTTAAAGTCACCAGCCTCATTTGGAGTCCATTCAACCTTTGAACCAGTACCGATCTGAGTGCCACCAACTGAATAAGTGATATCATTTGCACCCTCCATCTCAGCAGAGATAGTAACGGACTTACCCAACTCAATTATAGACTCAGAAGCAGACACCGACAATCTTGGTCCACTTGCAGATTTACCACAGAATTTAGCCTTAGCATTCTTAGCTTCATCAGATGCCATATATTGCTTAAGCCACTTCATACCGCTACGATCTGCACCAGAGCTAGTCACCAAACCAGTGTTGTCTCTCCACGTAGCGCCATTCACAAATCCCCAAATAGTGATACCAGATACGAAATCAGCCTCCCACATTGGTTTGAAGGTATTCTTCATGATTGTTTCATAAGTGTTTTCATCACCTTGTGAAATATCAAACTCAGTGATATAGCACTGCAATTCTTTACCAGCTTTTTGAGTGATGCTATTGTGAATTTCCTTCAAAGTGTTACCAAAGTTATTGATCTGGAAACTCTTATAAAAATCATCCAAATCGTGACTCTGGTGTCCGTAAGCATCAATTGGAGCTCCCTGTTTTACCAACGATGATACAAGATCAACAAACTCATTTTTCTGCCAAGTGAAAGTGTTGTAGTCGTTATAGATCAACACGGCTTTAGGGAATCTCTCACGAGCCATTCTGAATGCCTCTGCAATCCATTTGTAGTCGTATGGGTTATTACTATTACCCAATGCCTGACTCAATGCATTTTTCAAGTCCATCGCGCCACTTTCACCCTCTGCATGTCCCTTTATCGCCTCATTAACGACATCGATCACTGCCAAATCAGGATATTTTATGGCAACTGCATCCATCCAATATCCAACCTGTTTTTTTAATTCTGAACCTGTCACACCTTTCAAACAAGATGGGAACTGGCTAGTCCAAACCAAACAGTGGAACTTAAACAACACTCCGTTCTGCTTACACCAATTGTAATGCGCATCTGAAGACTTCCAGTTCCATTTTTGGATACCCTCCTGTGCACTGTTCACCTTACAGTTAACGATTGATCCCCACTTGGACTCATTCTCACACGTAAGCTGATCCCATAAATCCTCATACTTAAGACCACCAACATTTGGCTGAATTTGTCCACGAGTTGTGATATTTCCCAAGAATTTACATGTGTTCTTGTTTAATTGTGCCTGCGCCTGACCTATTAATAATAGCGACGCCACAATTGAGAATAAAATTTTTTTCATAGGCGTTTTCTTTTGATTAGTATTAGATTTCCTTTGATTAGTATTAGATTCGGTCACAAACATATCTATTATTTTTTTCCATTACTTATCATTTATCTTTTTTTTCCCTAGTCTACATTCACTTTGACGGAAAATATATTGTTTTGACGGAATTTTCATATTTCAGTCAGTTATGAGCATTATATTTTCACATTTCCTAGGCACATTCTGGCTTTTAAATCAAATAAGTTAACATTTTACGTTCGTGAAAAAAAATGATAATTTTTATACTATCAGCCATAAAAAAAGTACAAAATACAGAGAACAACCGACAAAAAGAGCCGGCTCCAAAAAAGGAACCGGCCCCCAAGGGAAAATGTAATAAATATAAATTATTTCTTTACCACAAGCTTCTTAACTACTGTCTCATTCGGAGTTGTGATTCGAAGCATATAGACACCGCTTGCAATATCGTCAAGTGCAATCTCCGACTCATTTGCTACTTTCACCACTGAACCTGCAAGTGAGACGAACTCAGCCTTAACGTCGTCGCCCACTCCGATAATCTCAATCTTTGAAGATGCTGGGTTAGGAATCACAGAAATCACATTATTATTAGTGTAATCTGATACACCTGTTAGTTTGTCAAATGAGATCCAGTCGATATCGATCCAATCTTTGTCGATAGAAAGCTTCATCACCTGCTCTCCCTTAGAAAGTTGAATTTTTCCAACCTTAACATCAGCAAATGAGCCCCACTCACCAGTGCGATCTATTGCGACCTCCTTAACTGAATTTCCAACAGAAATAGTCATCTTTCCTCCGTCATCATTTCCAGTACCGACTCTCAATACGACATCATACTCACCATCCTCTTCGACATTGATAGTGTAGTTCATCCACTCACCTTTCTGGCAATGTCCTAGAGCCACACCGTCATCAATTTTCTTGATATCCACATCATCCGAACGATAGTAATTCTTGAAGTTATCGCATTCATTACCGTCGCTCAAATCATTATATGCCTTTCCAGCGAAACCATTATCATAGTTTTCAGCCTGAATCTTACCTGGGACAATAGCTGCAGTTCCTCCATAAGGTCCAACCTCAATAACCTTGATAGTCACAGAATTCTTCGCTGTGCCCTTGCTTGATGTAGCTGAGACCTCAACCTTAAATTCACCAGCCTCTTTCGGAGTGAAAGTGACCTTCGAACCAGTACCGATCTGAGAACCGTTGACAGAATATGTGATCTGATTTGCATTGCTCATCTCTCCAGAGATAGTCACTGACTGTCCCAACTCAATAGTTGAAGCCGACGCAGAAACAACCAAACTTGGTCCACCAGCAGCCTTTCCACAGAATCTTGCTCTTGCGTTCTTAGCCGCATCAGAAGCCATATACTGTCTCAACCAAGTCATAGCAGGACGGTCCTGACCATTCTTGATCAATCCTGAATCGTCTACCCAAGTAGCTCCGTGGACATAACCCCAAAGAGTGATGCCGGCTACGAAATCAGCCTCCCATGCGATAGGAATCTGCTCCGAATAACGAGTTTTCTGACCATTGTCTCCCTGCTTAGCAATATCATACTCAGTCAGATAACAAGCCAACTCACGACCAGCCTTGTTTGTAATCTGGCTGTGGATATCGTACAAACGTGACTTGAAATCATTTCCGCTCATGTCATTCAAGTCGTGACTCTGGTGACCATACGCGTCGATAGGAGCTCCTTGTTTTACCAAAGTAGACACAAGATCGATAAACTCATTCTTCTGCCACTGGAATGTGTTATAGTCATTATATACAAGGACAGCGTTAGGGAAGAACTTACGAGCCAACTTAAATGCCTCTGTAATCCACTTATAGTCACTCGGATTAGTACTTCCACTCATTGCCTGACTCAAGTTTCTCTTAAATGTCTTCGCCTGACCATTGTTGTCGCCCTCAGCGTGGCCTGGGATAGCCTCGTTAACAACGTCGATGATTGTCACATCAGGGAACTTTCTCGAGCAAGCCTCAAACCAAATCTCAACCTGCTTTCTCAATCTGTCTCCAGTAAAATCCTTCAAATAACCTGGATACTGTGAAGTCCAAAGCAAACAGTGGAACTTAAACTGCACACCGTGCTGCTTACACCAGTTGTACTCGTTTTCCGCAGAACGCCAGTTCCAAGAAGACAGAGCCTGTTCAACAGTCTGAACCTCTTTATTAGCAATAGATCCCCACTTTGTCTCGTTTTCAGGAGTCAACTGCTCCCACATTGTTGCATAATCAGAAGGAATGCTTCCTCTTGTTGTGATGTTTCCGAGGAACTTACAAGGATTTCCCTTAGATAACTGTGCCTGCGCCTGCCCTATTAATAGAAGAGACGCCGCAATAGAGAATAAAACTTTTTTCATGTGTTTTTTGTTAGTTAGTATTAGATTTTCCGCAAACATATTCTTTTTATTCTTTCGTACGGTTATCTTAATACCATTTTTTACTTAGCATTTCCCAGTTTTTACAGAATTAATGCGAATTTGGTACAAATGACGACGTTTGAGCAAAACATATGGATAAATATCACATCCATGTTATAACTATCCATATCTGCCATAATTTGGCTTAACATTTTTATGCTTATGATTGCCAAAGGGTTTAACCCGTAACATTTTCCGTAGACATACGTACAAAAAAACAAATGAGCCAGCCCATTTTAATGAGCCGGCCCATAAATTAAATTTAATAAGATTAAAACTATTTCTTCACCACAAGCTTCTTAACCACAGTGTCATTTGGAGTTGTGATTCGAAGCATGTAGACTCCATTTGCGACGTCGTCAAGAGAAATCTCAGAGCAATTTGCAACCTTAATCACAGAACCAGCAAGAGAGACAAATTCAACTTTAACGTCGTCTCCAGAACCTATAATCTCAATTTTTGAAGACGCTGGATTAGGAATAACTGAGATGACATTATTGTTGGCATAATCAGCCGCACTTGAAGGATCCTTCTCAAATGATATCCAGTCTATGTCGATCCAATCCTTGTCGATAGAAAGTTTCAACACCTGCTCTCCCTTAGAAAGAGTCATTGTACCGACATTAACCTCAGCGAATGTTCCCCAACCGCCTGTCTGATCAATAGACACCTCCTTAACCACGTCACCAACAGAGACCGTCATCTTTCCACCGTCTGAATTACCCGTTCCAACTCTCAAAACCACATTGTAGACTCCGTCCTGTGCGACATTGATTGTGTAGTTCATCCACTCACCATTCTGGCAATGTCCAACAGCGACACCATCATCAATCTTCTTGATATCAACATCATCTGAACGATAATAATTATTGTAATCATCACATACATTACCGTCGCTCAAATCAAAGAATGCCTCGCTTGCAAATCCCTTGTCGTAGTTTTCGGCCTCAATCTTTCCTGGAATAGATGCAGGCTCACCACCGAAAGGTCCGACCTCAACAACTTTAACAGTCAATTTTGCAGTTGCGCTCTCATCTTTACTGTTGTAACCAGTAGCCTCTATATTATAGACACCAGCCTCCTCTGGTTTCCAATAGAACTCACATGGGAACACCCATTTATCCTTGATTTCTATACCATTAGCATTGAACTTAATATTCTTTGCGTCCTCCATTTCTGCAGTAAACAATACCGAGTCACCTAGAGCGATTGTAGTGGAAGACACGCTCAACGACAAACGGACATTTGAACCGGCGTCCTTACCACAAACAGTAGCTGAAGCGTTCTTTGCCTTATCTGTCGCCATATACTGCTTTAGCCAAGTCATAGCAGGACGTTCATTTCCATCTCTATACAAGCCAGAATCGTCTACCCATGTTTTTCCATAAATCCATCCCCAAAGAGTGACACCAGGAACATAGTCTGCCTCCCACATAGTTGGGAACTGCTCAGAATAACGAGTCTTCATGTTTTCGTCTCCCTGATTTGCAATATCATACTCAGTGATATACTGAGGCAACTGAGTCTTGTTGTGAATCTCTTCCAAAGCGGATTTAAACTGATCACCACCCATCTCATTCAAATCATGAGCCTGGTTTCCAGCCGCGTCGATTGGACCACCACAAGCCTTGATTCCGTTGACAAGATTTATAAACTCAGTCTTCTGCCACTGAAAAGTGTTGTAATCATTATAGATCAAAGTCGCATTTGGCCAACGCTCACGTGCCAAACGGAAAGCCTCAGCCAACCATTGGTATGAATTGGTATTTGGATATCCATTTGTATTGCAATTATAACTTGGACGTGTGCCAGTCTCCTTTTCAGCTCTATCCTCCGCTAAAGAACCCAACGCCTCAATGATTTTTGTCTGCTTATAAGGAGAATGGTAATCTCCGCCAGTATAGATAGCCTCGTTCACCACATCAATGATTGTCAAATCAGGATAATGTTTCTGCACCTCATCATACCATTCGATAATAGCTTTTTTGGTGTCATCCACACTCAACGATTCAATGAATGTTGGATGCTGGCTTCCCCAAATCAACGCATGGTATTTAAAGATGATTCCATTCTGTTTGCAATAGTTGTATGTTCTGTCGGCATTGTCCCAGTTGAAACGGCCAAAGCCCTGATGTACAGAGCCCCACTTAGTGGCGTTCTCACAAGTGACCTGATCCCACAGATCTTTATATTTATACGCACTCTCATTTTCCTGAGGATCACAATACTCCTGCCAATTATATGAAGTCGTAATGTTTCCCAAGAATTTGCATTTATTATCTTTGGCTAGTTGAGCCTGCGACTGTGCGACCACTAGAAGCACAGATGCAATAGTGAATAAAAGTTTTTTCATAGCATTTCCTCCCCTATTAAATTAAATCCTTTTGTTGTCTTAGTTGTAAGGGTTCCCCCCCTTTGTACTGGCAAACTTATCCTTTTTCATTTTAAATCCAAATTCATTTACCATTTTTTTTCACGATTTCAGTTCAAAATTGTCGTAAAACATATTTATCGGCACTTGAATTTATTTAACATTTTTTAACATATTTAACTTAAAATATGTTAAAATACACTGCCAATTATGTTAAAAAATGTAAAATTCGTAAAATTCGAACGTAGAGACAAATACTTTTGTAACGTCAAACGTAGTAAGATGTGCACAAATGTTTGATAACAGTCGTCGACGACAATGATTTTCAAAAAAAGAAAAATAAAAAATGAAAAAAAATTTTTACTCATTGACATCTGCAATAAGATGGAAAAGATTTTCAAATCTTAATTTTGCAACTTTTAAGAGTATGCACAAATCAATCTCTATCGGAGTTCTTAGCATTGCGACGCTGCTGTCTGCCGACTTAAAGGCTCAGGTCCAACCTGATTCAGTGTCCACTGAACTGAATTATCAGCTTCAAGACATTGAGGTGACGAGCGAACGTGTGCCTCTGACATTCTCTGTAGCACCCCGTTTGGTGACGGTGATGACCAAGGAGGATGTGAGTGCGGCGACGGTACAAAGCATCAACGACTTACTTGAATATGCAGTTGGTGTTGATGTCCGTCAACGTGGCGAAATGGGTGTGCAGTCCGACATTTCTGTCAGAGGCGGCACATTCGACCAAATTACCATCCTACTCAATGGAATCAACATCTCGTCGCCCCACACAGGCCACTTATCAGCGGACTTTCCTGTAAGCATGGACGAAATCGAACGTGTGGAAGTGCTTGAGGGACCAGCAGCGCGTCAGTTCGGAACATCCGCTTTCAATGGAGCGATAAATATCGTCACCAAATGCGACACTTCAAGCCACATCGCCGGTCACGTGTTCGGCGGAAGCTACGGTTACGGTGGCGGTGAGATGTCCGCTAATCTTTCCGCAAAAAAAGTCCACCAACAAATTTCTGGAGGATTCCGTCGTGCTGACGGAGATCAGGAAAACAGTGATTTCAAGCAAACCAAGTTTTTTTACCAAGGCGATGTATCCAACTCATCAGTCAATGTGGATTGGCAGACAGGCGTGAGCAATCAGGATTACGGAGCCAACACTTTCTATTCCGCAGCCTACCCCAACCAGTGGGAATCAACCACTAAGTGGATCACTTCGGTGAAAGCAGAGACAAACAGTCGACTCCATTTTGTGCCGGCTATCTATTGGAACCGATCAAAAGACCATTTCCAGCTCATTAGGGACACTCATAAAGGAGAGAATTTCCACCAGTGCGACGTGTATGGTGTGAATCTTGGAGCGTGGATTGAAACAAAAGTCGGAAAAACTGCTTTCGGAGCAGAGATGCGCAGCGAAAACATCATATCCACAAATCTGGGAAAAGAGACATCCGACTCTGTAGCTGTACGAGGAGTTGACGACATATTTTACACAAAGAAGGATGGCAGGGACAATATCTCATACTATGCAGAGCACACATTCCTGCTAAAGAAGTGGACGCTTTCACTTGGAGCGATGGCTCACAAAGTGACAAATCTCAACACAAAGATGAAAGTTTATCCTGGAGTAGACGTTGCATTCCGTCCAAACGACTATTGGAAGATTTCGGCATCGTGGAACATGGCTATGCGTCTTCCTACCTTCACCGACCTTTATTACAAGAGTCCGACAAACGAAGGAAATGTAGGACTGAAGCCAGAAGAGACGTCCGCAATCGACTTTGGAGCAAGATACCGCAACAGAGGTGTGGAAAGCAGCGTCGCTCTATTCTATCACCACGGCAAAAACATGATCGACTGGGTGATGTATTCAGCCGACGACATTTTCCATTCCGCAGCGTTCGAGCTTGACAACAAGGGATTGGAAATCAACGCGGCGTTCCTTGGAAGAGAAATTTTTGGCGAAAAATGCCCAGTAAGAAAAGTTTCTTTCGGATATGCTCATATCTATCAAGAAAGAGAGGATGACGTGGAGATCTACAAATCAAACTATGCTCTTGAGTATCTGCGCAACAAACTCTCCGCAAGTTTGGAGACGAGAGTTGTGAAATCACTGAACGCCACCCTCTCATTACGCTATCAAGACAGAAACGGAAGCTATATCAAATATGATGAGAATCATAAGTCGACGGGAATGCTTGTAGACTATGAGCCATACACACTGGTCGATCTCAAACTTTCATGGGATGCCGACAAATGGAGCATCTATGCGATCGCCAACAATCTTTTCAATGTCAGCTACTACGACCTTGGAAACATTCCACAACCAGGAATTTGGTTGAAAGCAGGTGCTAAATTCAAGATCAGCAAAAAATAGGAGGTTACAATTAGACATACTGATCAAAAGAAGTGTATCAAAACGGAAAGCCGTTTCAGAGACAAAATCTGAAACGGCTTTTTATAGTGTTCTAAAATCAGCCCACATTTTTACCGGCTTTGACAAATTGTGAGACTGTTCAATCTGTTTCGGTCTCCACTATGGAGTCCATAAGTTACTCTAATCACTCAGATTTCAGCAATCTTATAGATTTTCCAACTGTCTTGATTATATAAGATCCAGAGATCAAATGATTTGTGTCAATAATCACACTGCCGGAATAGTTTCCTTCCATAACCTTGGCTCCAAGTGCATCATACATCTCGTAATGCTGTGGTTCCACACAATCTGTATATATAGATATGTGGTCCAAGAAATGAGTAGGATAAACTTCCACATAACCAAGTGACTCTCCTGCCAACTCAACATAATCAAACAAATCATCATCAAAAGTAGCAGCTCTTAAATATGTTCTCGTAGCGTCACTTATATACATCGCGGTGTCGGAAACTGTAGCAGAGCACATACCATCCGTAACCTGCATTGTGATAGTGTACGTTCCATCATTGTAGAAATAGCATACTGGACTTTCTTTTTCCGATGTCAATCCATCTCTTCCAGCACTGCCTCCATATCTCTGATAATATTCCACATTCAACGGAGCAATCAGATTCCACTTGTATGTCTTGTCTTCCAAACCGCCTGTAATCTCAGGAGAGAACACTACTCTGCTACCCTGATTCAACTGAACAGACTTTTTCTTTTCTCCACTTTCATGAGATTCTACTCCATCAACGACATAGTTGTATTTAGCGGACAATTCATTGACGTAGAAATGGACAATCTTAGTGCTTCTTGCACCTGTCCTCTTCACCCATCTAGTGATCTCAACATCAAACGAATGCTTCGGGCTTATGAATAATGCTCCATAAGATACCTTTGTGGAATCCGTCAAAACATTGTCTCTTGAAAAAGATCCTCCTCCATCAGAGAACGGATATGCGCTCTCCCCATCAAAACCAATTGTTCTGTATGAATACTCATACACTCCAGGATAATCCTTCTTGTATTTAATATATACATCACCACCTACACACACACTGTCTCTCAACACCAGTTCCTCATCCAAGATTACAGAGGCATACAATGTCGTCACCATGTAAGCCTTGCTTGTATATTCACCGCAAGAGCTAATTGCGACAACTCGGTAGTATACATTTTCTGTTGTATCTACAACAGACAGTTTATAGATGTCATTTTCGTTTGACTCCTGCATCTCCACGTCTTCCCATTCTACATTGTTGTAAGACTTCTGCCATGTCACAATATCAGCATCTGAAATAGTATCTACCAGACTCAACTCCAAAGACGGAAGTTTCTCCACGCTGTACTGAGTAGATTTCAAACTGTATAATTTCAAGATACTATCGCTTACCGAAGGCACTATATCAGTAGTTTTTGGCAATGGTCGGATGTTCACCTTAATCACATTCGACATAGATGTATACTCTCCATCCGTAGTCAAACGGCGGTATGAGGTCTCCACACTCACAGCTTTTGGTGTGTAATCCTTGTCTGTAGCCCCGTCTATATTAACGTAATCGGCGGTATAGATGTTCATATACTGCCACTGGTAGGAGTAGTTTCCATTACCTCCTTCAACAACAGTCGAAACAATCGCAGGTATCTCACCACCTCCGCATAGGATAGAATCACCGTCGAATCTTATGACTCCACCACGAAGAGGATTGAATCTGTACGTGCTAACACAATGATCCAAGTTTGCTACCAGCATCAAGATACTATCCTTGTAAACATCAGCCTTGTAAGGCAAAGTTGTATTGTTGCCTGAAACAACCGGCAAAACACCGTCGCCCTCAAAATAGTAGTCAGCAGCAAACTCCTTTCCTCTCTCTATTGTCATTGAGACGGAAGAATCCTGCATATTGCTGATCACCTCCAACGCCATCTTTCCAACATAATCATACTGATCGACCTTTGTACCGAAGATAGCCACTACATTAGATGTATCTGTTTCACATCCGTTGCTTGCAACTCTTCTGATGTACATAGTGTCCTCTGCTATAAGAGACATATCCTTGCCTGTCTTGAATTCCTCCATCCAAGTTTGGTTGTCGTGGCTCACATACCACTTGTAGTCTATCTTATCTGCATGTGGTCCTCCCTGTCTCTCGCCCTCAATCTCAACATACCTTCCGTTGCATGGAGTGTTGTGTTCGCAACTGATGTGATTGGCTTCTGGATCCAACGCAATGGAATGGTGTGCATACACTGTAACTTCATCACTCTTACAAACCATTCCCGTAGTGTCGACGATGGCATGTGCCATTCGTATTTCAAGAGAATCCCCCTCAAACTCGTCCATTGTGCGGAATGTCATGTTCTTGGTGTCAAAAGTCTCGTCTGTAGCTGAGTTCCACACAAGATAGTAGTCGTTGTCTGTAAACACGACACCTTCCGCTGTATTGATATTAAACTTGCGGTTGGCACATTTGAAGTCGTTGAAGACAAGCACATCCTTTGTGACATCAATTTTCTCTCTTACCTCAATATGAACGACGTTGGATGTGTCCACTCCACACATGTCAGATACGATTCTTCTGTAAGAGATTCCTGATTTCGATTTGATCACTTCCAAATCTTCATCCGACTGGTTGGAGAGAGTCTCCCATTCAACCTCATCGTATGAATACTGCCATGTGTAAGTCTTTGATCCGTTACCACCTACAACAGTTCCTCCCTTCACTGTATAATCTTCTCCATAGCAAACCGCTGTTGGAGCTTCAAGAGTTCCTTGGCTCAAATCAGGAAGACTGTCTACGTTAAACATTGTTGTCTCACTATGGCAACCTGTCTCTTGGTCCACAGAGTAAACACCATATTCGTCGACTATCATAGTTGATACTCGCTGGATTGTCTTCTCAGTAGCCTCACTCTCCCAAGTTATGGAGTCTCCGTTCTCTGTGAAAACATATGTTCCAAAAATGTAGGTTTTCTCAGTCTTCTCAGGAACGACCTTCACCACCACTGTATTAGCATCACAGCTGTCATTGTCCTGGTAGATGCCAGGAGCGTCATTGCGTCGGTATAGAACATAGTTCAAAGGTTCACTCTCCACCGTTCCGCATCCGAGTTTTCCGTCTGAATATTCGCAAATGACACTTACGGTCACATTCTTGTCAAAAGTCTGATTATAAATAGTGTCCACGAATGCAAGGTCAAGAGTCGTTTTCCTTGTTGGCAACTCCACATAATCACCGCCATTAAGAGCCAACTTCCATGTATAGCTTATTCCGTTCTCCTCAAATGTTCCTCCTGTTGGCTCAGTTGTAGAGATTACAGGAAGGTCGTCTCCTGTGCAATAACCAGTTTTCCCATCCTGATCGTCACTCAACACACCGGGTTTCATTTCATCGTAATATGACAAGACAGCCACATTCGAATATCTTACTCTTGACGAATCATTAGTCGCCACACGGCGGAAATAAGTTGTCTTGCCTGTCATAAGTTTCAATGGATCGACATATGTATTCACAAGTTTGGCACTCAATCCAACGCTGTCTGAATTTTCAATGTTCACCCACTTGACACTATCCTGTGACCACTGCCAACCGTAGAGCCACTTCATTCCAACGTGTTTTGGAGCAATCCATTCTCCGCTCGCCTCCTCTACATTGTCAATGCCCTTAAAGTCAGCGCCGAAACATACCTTCTGTTTCTCAGAAATCTGTCCTCCCTTGCTTGCTGTACCAAGTGCGATAGGAATCTGCAAAGAAGAAGACCAGCATTCTCCGTATGGTTTGCTCTTTCTCTTCAAATAGATATTTGGATCATCCATAAGGCTGACTGCAGCATTATCGTCAAGTGAGAATCCTACAAACATTTTTGATGTTGCAAAAGTGTCATTAAACAAGCTGTCAAGACTCCACTTGCAATCATAAGATTCCATCGTTTTGTCGCCTATAACAATACTGTCACCAAACTCAAAACCTTTCATTAATCTATCCGAAACGCCTGACTTGCCTGGTTCATACGCATACATGGATATTGAAGACATATCCGCGGCCTCGTCACTTACTGTCAAAACCAGTTCATTTGTGTAGACGCTGGAACATCCGTCAGACACTCCTCGGCGTACTCGGTAGGATTGGTTCATCAATCTTTCCAATCCCTCCCCTGGATTGAACGTGCTTGCGAATTTTTTGTTCTCTACAGAATTGAATATACTTACAGTGTCAAAATTGATTCCGTCCACACTGTACTCAAACCATGTGTTTACTCCTCCTTTATATCCAGGATCATACAATCCGGGTCCAAAATAAGAGTTCGGATTTCTCCAAATGTCCAACACTACACTTGACGGATCCATATCGTCACCAAATACAACCTCTCCAATATCACCCTTGCAGTAATTTACCCTGCCGCTTGATATTGTTCCTGTAATCAGTTCTCTTGATAGAGGTATCGACTCCATTGTAGGAACGATGTTGATTTTTACAACATTACTTTCCATTTCAGCAGTTTTGCCTCCTACTTCGAATGTGGCAACCCTCTTGAACTCGATATATTTTCGTCTTCCCTTTGCGTTCTTAAGAGCATCCCTTTTCAATCCGCAAGTGTCAAGATTGATGTTCTCCCCTGTAGCAAAAGACTCTATAGTGCCTCCTACATTTTCCCATAATCCTGTCACGGCCTCGTCATCGGCATTGTATTCTGTGATTCTATAATGCCACGAGTATCCCTTTGCGTTCAAAGGATTACTTTCAGAAAGAATCTCAATGTCAGTTGTTCCTGAGCATACCCAGAAATTATCCTCGTTCTCTGCGTTCACAAAGATATTTCCGCTTGTGTTCTTGCTCGCTGTGATAACCAAGGTGTCGCTGTTGTAGCTCAAACATCCGTCAAGATATTTCTTCGCATAATACACATACAGCTTGCTGTGCTGGTTTAATCCAGGCACAGTCAAAGAATTTTTAGTCGCATACAATTCCCTTACTTTTGTTGTGTCAAGAGTCTGCCAGTTCTCGTTATACCAGACATATTGGCTTGCGTCAGCCTCACCATTTGGCATTCCCCACATTGTAGCGACGTTACCGTTTGATACGATAGACTCATATCTGATGTCTTCTGGCTTGATTTCAACCTTGTCGTTCACTCCAACACGTTTCGACACACTTTCAAGTTTGCTTCCACATCCATCAGTCACTACTCTCTTGTAGAACGTTGTCTCATACAAAGTGTCTCTCTTGGTGTAGTTTTGCAATGTAGCCGACGGGATTACCTCCCATGAAGTAGAGTCTTCCCTGTTTGTTGTTTTATACCACTGGTATCGGTATGGTGCATATCCTCCAGTAGTAGATTTTCCTACTATTCTGTCATTTATAGATCCGTAGCATATCTCTTCCTCATAAATGTCGATGCCATCGTCTTTCAATGATTCGTAGAACGCTATCTTGTATTCATTCGATACTTTCGTTGCTCCCTTATAGTCTCCTGTGCTTGCGATCATTGCTCGGAATGTTGTTGTTGTAGACAATCCTTCTATTTTAAGTTGGAACAGAGTATTTCCATCTGCCATAAGAGTCGGATCATAAATTATGACGTTAAATGGCAACTTGCTTGTGCTGCTGAATGGGATCCAATCCCCTCCCTCGTTCTTATACTGCCATGTTATATCATAAGAGCCACTTCCTCCACTCACGCTTGGAATTAGAAGTGTCAATTTATCATCATTAGGACATCTTACTTTAGATATACTTGTTTCATCCAATTTTCCAATGCTCAACTCCTCATACAATTTAAAGCCATAAGAAACCACAGCACTCGCACAATGGCCGCCCGTAGTAGACACCTTGCGCACATAGACGGTGTTATCTCCCACCGCAAAGTCTCCATTAACAACCGCCTGCGCTCCTCCTGTAGAGAAGAAAGAGATATCATCCTCGCTCACTCCCCACTCATAACGGTAGCCAGCATAACCATTCTTTGGAGAAAAATTCAAGCTGCTTACATTTCCATTGACCACATTGCTGTTTCTCAATGCCACAACTGGTACGTCTGGAAGACTTTCCACCTCAAGAGTAAACAGTTTACTGTATGTTTCTGTGCCACAATCACTTGTGCCCATAACTCGGAAATAGTATTTTCCTTTATTTCCAGTATAGTAAGAGCCTTTCACAACCAATGTGTTGCCAACCTGCTCCTTTATGTTTGTCTCTGGCACAGGAATCCATGTCTTTCCGTCTGTACTTTGCTGCCAGCTAATCTCATCCTTAGCCTCATATTCTGCATCAACATTCAATGTGACCTCTTTGTCACTACCGACACACAAAGCGACATTTCGTGATTTGTCACCCTGCTGGTAGACGTTGCCTAACACAACTCCCTTCTTGCCAATAAGCCTAAACTCGTTGCTGAACACATAAGCCGGCTTCATTGCTTTGTCATACACATAGCTTATCTTGCACTGATAAAGTGTAGTGTCTCCAGCCTTTGCTGTCGCCATATAAGAGGCTCCTGTTCCTGGCACCAACATTCCATTTCTATACCATGTGTATGTCACATCCTCTGATGTCAACACTTTTGTACCATACGATGGTAGCACTGAAATAGAAAGTTCCACCTCTGATCCATCACAGATTTCAGCTTTATCGTCGTCTTTAGCCTCTTTACAAAGAATGCTTGGCTGATCCTCAAATCCGGCTGTCTGTGAGATTGTGACACTGTTTGTCGCCTTACATCCAGTGCCATCCACTGTCCTTTCTACATCAAATGTCAAAATTCCATAAGCATTGAAATCCGATCCGTCGACACTTACCTTGAAGTTTCCTGTCGCCTCATTCTTAACAGTTCCCTCACCATTGGTATACCAATATGTGAAATTGTCTGTCGTAACTTTGTCTCCGTTAACCGCTGTTGCTGTGATGATAACCTGAGTAAGACCAGCGTCTTCTTTGATTACCGATGGTGTTGCAGTCAGCTCAAACTCCGCTGTTTCAGCCTGATACACCTGTATTTTATCGGTCTTTTGGGAATAAGTGGAATTGTTGTTACATGTCGAAGTGTCGCTCACCACAGCATAAAGATTATGCATTCCGGCTGTTCCTAATTTGTCCACATTTTCCGTAGCACTCTCTCCAAATCCTACAATATTGCTTGCGACGACGTCTGTTCCGTCGTAGATTGTGTATTTGTACACTCCCTCACTTGCTCCCTTCGCTCCACTGATTGTCAGGTTTAGTCCATCGCCATAACATACAGTCGCCTTGTCCGCAGACAATTCGGCACCGCTGATATTGTTGTATGTCACCACCTTGATTGAGTCGAGGATAGACTGGCATGTTTCTCCTCCCTTTATCTCCTCACTCTTTCGCATGACAGTGTATGTCTTTCCCTGTGTCGCCAACAAATAAGAGAAAGAAGCACTATTGCTGTACGCTTGCGATTTGCCATCCACATACCATGTGTAAGTATTGGCGATGTGGTTAATACTCTCTTGGTCTATATTAGCAAAAGAGTGTGTCACACCAGCACATATATTCTGTCCGTTCGAAAGTTTGCTTCCGTCCACCGCCAACTCAAAATGTCTCAACGAATCGGTCAATTCTCCATCCTTCACTTCCTCTGTGAATGTCTTTGTACATTTAGAGTCGCTTACTGTCACATTGTATGTGAATCCTCCAGATTTAGGGATGTCTATTTCCGCCGAATACCCTTCAGTTCCGTTGATATTGTATGTGTAGTCGGCATTGACAAAAATCACGGAGGCAGTCATCTTCTTTCCCCTCACTCTACATGCTCCGTTAGCCATCCTAGGTTTGAGATTTTTTCCGCTTGTAATCGTAACTCCTTTGCTCGACACTCTCTTGCCACAGAATTCCACATTCAAGGAGACAATAGTGTCTTTTATAACAGTGAGATGATACGGAGCAAGGGTAGGAATGGTGTCAAAATTTGATTTTCCACCTGCATACCAATATTTGACATCAACATTCGTTTTCTCTATCTGATCCTTGAAATTAGCATCCACACTTCCGTTTAGAATCACTTCGTCTCCATAGCACACATAGTTAGTGTCGACGTTCAACGCGACTACAGGGTCGGAATACGGAATGATCACCAAAGCGTCGCTGGTGTCACTCAAAACACCTGTTCCCTTCTTGCTTGTGGCGATTCTTCTGATGTACACTTTCTTGTCCACCACTTGGTTCCATACTCCCTCGGCAACCTTTGCATCTGCCAGAGGCTTGGAGTCGTCCATCATCAGCGTATAGTCCTTGTCGTCATAGCTGTATATCCACGAATAAGAGAGAGTCGCATCGTCTCCAAATCCACCACTAACAGACTCCGCCGTGATAAGCGGATTGCCTGATTTTTTGCAGACATATATCGTGTCTTTGTCAATACGGTTTCCTACAATAGAGCTGACCTTCTTTACTAACACCGTCAGGTCTTCGCTTACACATTGGTTACCTCTTGTGTCAGTTTTTCTGAAATAGTAAGTCTGCTCATTTTGTGAAGTAAGCATCACATCCTTGCCTCGGCTTGGAAGCTTTGAATAAGTGTTTCCATTTGTACTATACTCGTACAGGCTTGTAGAATAGTTGGCGTCGCTCTTGTCGACAAGAAGATAGCCCACCACTCCTTCGGGAATGACCACCTCCACTCGTTTCTGCAGCTCATTGTACTCATATGTGGCGTTTGTGCATATCACATTGTTAGGATCTATCTTTGGCTGCTGCTCAAGTATTAGAGAATCCTGCAACTCCACCTTCGTTCCACATCCGTCGATGACAGTTATATTTGCGTCGTATTTCTTAACTTCATCGGCAAAAACATTGTATGTTGCGTACAAATTAATATCCTTATACTCTTCCTCTTTTCCTAAGAATTTACAATCGTACTGGAAAGCGGCGTCATCAGACACCCATTTATATCCGGCCAACGTTGCCGAACTCTCAGCTTTGGTGAAAGACACATTCAACACCACTTCCTGTGATGTTCCGTCAGCACATAGGGAGCCTAATGGTTGAACCTTAAAATCACTTTTCTCTATGATATAGTAAGGGGTTACCTCATGTAATTTCTCAAAGACTATCTTTCTGTTTGAGAAATTAGTCAAAGTCACCACCTGTCGGAAATAACGAGTCTTACCATCAGCGAACATATTGTTTGGAACCAACAGATCATATTCCTTTACCGATGGCTGAGACAAGAAATTACGGATGTAGTTGAAATCTCCGTTGGGAGATATTCCAAACTCCGTATTCATCGTGTCTTTTAATGTAATCCAGTTCTCCTTGTCCGTCGAATATTCCCATCCGTACTTGATTCCATATGCGTCATACATAGCGTCGCTTAAGGTGACAATTCGGTTGTCACTGTCTCTGAACTTTATTTCCTCTCCTTTCAAATACATCCAATCCGGATCTCGATACCCGTTGGATTTAGAAAAAGGCTGTTCTACATTTTTTGGACAGACTTTTACAGAATTCACCCCCTTCTCTGAAAGGAATGCCTCAGGAACGATTTCAAAAGTCAGAGCAGGAGTATGGCAATTCAACTCATTCTTATATTGGTTGGTAAAACTTATTGAACGAGTAAGAGTGTATTTGTCTCCAACCTTGTAATCTCCTAAATCTGAATATTTGAATGTTGCGAATTTTCCAAGTTCGTTTTCATTTGATTGGGCAGTAACTAATCTATTATATTCGCTTACTTTTTCGTTGTCTTTATTGTACAGATTCCAAGAAAAATACAAATCCCTATCGTAATATCCAGGACTTTGAATACTTGTTATCTGCATTACATTATCAGAAGCTGATCCGACAGGCATAGGGTATATGCAATATTTAGCTGTTCCGTCCATCTCCTCTATTTTGGGAGTTCTATCTGGATTGGCTCCAATTGTTCCTGGTTCACATACATAGAAAGTGATATTGGCGGAATTTCCTATTATAGTATGATCCCTATCATTTCTATCACCTTTAGTTCCTCTTTTTACATTTATCCAAGAGGCCACCTGAAATCTGATGTTAATGGAGGATGCTCCAAGCTGGTCTAATTCCTTACTAAATGTTCCATTTTTATAAGATTTTTTCAAACCTTCGTAAGTGACTGTTTGGGTTTGGAATTTAAATGTCCATGTATATTCACTCTCCTCAAAACTATCTGGATCACTGTGATTAAAGAAATCTGTCTTATTTCCACGCCTATCCTTAAACTGATCATATTCGAAAGGCCCCTCTTCTGTTCCGTTCGGAAGAATCTGGACAAAGAAATAAAGTTTCTCATTAAGGTCACATCCCAATACATCGTTTTTCCATCCCTTGGGTCTATCTGCATAAACTTTATATGCCCCTCTTGTAACATTTACACTTGTGTTAGGTGTTATGAATGCCTGGTTTGTACTGAGAGAAATACAATTCAGATCTTTAGGGAATTTTATTTCACCATAGTCTGAACTTGTAGTATAATTCCAAGTGCAGCCATCTGCATTTTCATAAAATGCTTCACAAAATGCGAGTACTGGAAGGGATACCAATACTAAGACAAATAAATATTTTTTTAGTACCATCGTTTTTTTGTTTTTTATATTGTTACTATCTTATATCCCCACAAACTCCACAATCCAAGATTGTCCATACATCTGTAATATACAACATGCGTGCCTTCTTTTTGGAATGCGTGTTTGATTTCACTCTGTTCAGTAGATGTTATATACGTTCCTCCGTATGCACCTTTTCCTGCAGGAACTCCTGCAGGATCACAGTCATATGTAGGTAGTTCGTACATTCGTACTTCGCCGTCAATACAATACTCGTATTTAACCACCTTGCCATCTTTGTCATGGCTTTTGCTTAGGCTCAACACCTTCTCCATAGGATTCCCATCAACATCCTTAATCTCCATGACAGGCATTGGTGCCATGTCTCCCAAACAATTAATCTTAACATGACAATTGTACTTGTTTCGGAACACATCCTCAACCTCCATGATCATGTGTGCGGTGTTCAATACAGGGGCTTTTGTGGTATCGTTACTTGTCGTTGGATAGTCAGCTCCGTAATTACTCATAAAAATAAATTGAGTTCCTTTTTTAGAACTCACAAAATGAGGTTCCAAACGATCCGTTGTGACATTCCTATCAGAATATTGAGTTCTGCAGACCTTCTGTCCGAAACCTTCCACATCAAGATACAAAATTTCACTGGCATAATCCATTCCAGGGGAATAGCGATCATCATTCCACTCAATGTGATCTACCTTAACATTGATCTCGACGACCCGACTGCTGTTGTCACTGTAAACAGTATCATTCCTAAAATCGTACTGCTCCATCTTCTGGTCATAATATCCCCACGCACTCTTGCAAGATTTTATGATGAAAGTAGCACCTTCTCCTTCTTTTGCAAACCAATCTTCTCTAGTGTCGCAAGAGGTTAAACCTATCAATAGAAATAGAATAAAACTTAAATATCTCATGGTCAATCTATCTTTTTAAATTACTATGTGCATTAAATAATTGTTTTTGCCTTGTCTTACCAATTCACCTTCACACCCAAAGAATAATCTGGTTTTAGATAGTTCATTCCTTTGCCATAAATCATGAATTCTCTGGCTTTCAACACGAACGATAGGAAATGCCAAGGATATAATTCAAATCCTACACCCGCGTTGGCTCCTCCTACAATATGTTTCTCCTGCCAATCCATGACCGTGCAATCCCACTGGTCATATCCAATATTGCCTGCCAAATCCAAATTGACATAAAACTTTGGAGATGGATGCCAAACTGCAACCTCACAACCTACTCCTAATAAGAATTGATTGGTGAAATTGCTAAACTCAAACTCGGCCTTTTCCCTGTCAAGTTCAATAAGAAGACCAAGTTTCTCGCTTGTGTACAGGTTATAGAATAGTCCGATGTTATAGTCGTTCTTCGTTCCATGTCCCCAACGGAAACCTAATCCCATTTGCCCCTTTGTATGAATTAGCTGAGCGTTGCAACAATTAACAGCACAAAACAGTGCCAACAATATCATATATATCTTTTTCATGATCACATATATTTTTTCATATTCGTTTATACATCTTTCATTATCAATACAATACCAGCCCCCTTACTATTGTATGCAATCTTCCATACTGAAGCCAGATGCCATTCCTACCAATAGGACTAAAAACATGTTTAAATGTCTCATTATCATTCTTATTTTTCCATCACTTCTGCATTAATAATAGTCTTGTATGGAGCGTTGAACCTTAGGTTTCGTCCTCCATTCTCCTCATACAACTCAAAGTAGAGGATTTTTTCCTTTGAAATTGTAAACTTCTTGTAGAAGAACACGATATCTATATCATCCTTGCCGTGGATGACATTACCGTCGCCACTATAATAACTATAAAATGGATATAGTTCCTCCTCTTGAGTGAGATATCTTTTTCCCGTCTTCTTGTCGGCGATGTGAGCTTTCACAAAGTCGATTGGGTAATCGATTTTGCTTTTGTTTTTGGCATAAAGATGGAAAGCGATAATGTCCTGATCCGTGAAGACGCTGCTTAATAGAAACATCATCTTGTTTTCTTCTATCCCTAAATCGTTGATATACTGTCCTTTCTGTATAATCCATTCCGATAATTTTCGCATTTTATCGTCGTCGACGTTCATGTCGTTAAACAATGCGTTGCCGCCATCCGAGAAGGAGATACTCATTTCCTTTGGGTTTTTCGCATATCCTACGGTCATTGGATAGATATTCCCGTCGATGGAGACGACGGTGATGGAAGTTTCGGTGAAATTCTCCTTCTTATCCACCACGCTTTTCACTTTCACTATATTGTCGGTAGGATCAGCTTTTTCGCTGATAACCTCTTCATGACCGAGGGCGATATCAGCCACTTTTGTAGGCAGGATGACATGTGTAGTGTGAATATCGCTCACTTCTATTTCAGTAGACGGAATAATATCCGTCGACATGATGCTGTCCTTCACGTTCGCCATGTCGACGGCGATGTATGACGGTTTGGAATAGTACTCGACTATAAAGCTGTAGTATTTTCCGTCGGTTGTGACAACGCTAAGATTTGTTTTGTCAAAGTGAGGTGTGGTTGCTTTCAGTTTCAGAATTTTGTTGAGACATTTCTTAGCCGTAAGATCGTAACTTCCCATGTCTGCATAGTTGATTTCCGCTGGAAACTTGATAAACAGATATTTATTGTCGTTCAACTGAAGATTGATCGGCCGGATGTTGTTTTGGGCTTTTGTACTACTAATGCAAAAAGAAAACACCACAAAAAAGAGTGAAAACAATAATAGACGTAAATCTATTTTTTCACAGTAGATGTCATGTTTGTTGTCCATTCTTAATTTGACAAATTATTATGATACAATTTCCAATCAGTTACTAAGTTGAAAAATAACATTGTTATGTGATCAAAAAATCGCATTTTCTAAAACAAACCGCATCAACAACTCATAAGGACCTTCTGATAACTTCTTTTTCAAACTTTTACTATAACCGGTTAAGGTTACGGGGTGCAAAATTACGAAAAAGTATATTTTCTGCAAAATAATTTCCCTATTAACAAAGCAATTATATGAAAAAAAGTGAGAAATCCATTTTGTGATATCATCAAACCATTGAGAGATGGAGTTGACAGAGCAATATTGCAACACCCATCATTGGAACTTGCAAAAGAGAATAGAGGTTAGAGGCAATGTTAATAAAACATGCCCCTTAAATCCCCATTATTCACTTGCAACACTTGATTCACAAAATCAATATCTATGTGACGACCCAAACATACAACCCGCTTTATTTTCATGGCTCAATCATTGCTTGATCATGGGCATTCTTCATGATTTGTTCGAAACCTTCAAGATTGAAATAGTTGTTTTCCTTCACATAGTTTTCAAAACGGGCATCATTGTTCTTCAAATCCTCACGCAAGTTGTTGACCAAGGCATTATGCCAGCAACGTGGATCGCCATGGCCGTATGAAACAAATTTCTCGTGTGCTTTTGTGAGATAATATGCTAAGTATGCACATACTTGGTAGTAGTGATATCCATATGATTCATAATGTCCATATTGTCCTTCATAATATTTCCCTTCTGATTCTTTATATTCGTCACCTTTTAGAACATATTCAAAGAGATAGTCGAAACAGTCCTCCATGATACATATAAGTTTGTCTTTTCTTATTCCGAAGGTATCCAAATCTGTCTCATCATAGCAATTATCTACTACATATTGCATCATTCCTGTGCGGACTTTGAACTTGAAATGATTATAATACTGAGTCTGAGAACAACTTTCCACTTCTCCAAAAAGGCTTTTGTATCTATCGCTTTTTAATGGAAATCCTTTGCTTATGTCGAAACGGAAATTATTCTTGTTTATCCTTGGCTCTTTATCGTAATTAAAGAATTCAAACAGAATATCAGAGAATGGGGTGTCTATACAGTCTGGTGTATTATTTAACAGCCAAGAAAGACTTGCTTTGCTGTCATGGAAAACGTAGTTGTTGATGTGGAAAAGATACTCCATCTTTTGTTTGGAACAGTAAATGGTGTATTTTTTCTGGGAAGCCTCATTCAGATACTCCTTATAAAGACTTACTTCGGTGTCATAATATTCTATAGATTCTTGGTCTAAATTTTCCAGTTTCTTATAAAATCCATCCCAATCCATTTCTTTTTTAAACATTAGTGGCAGATTTCCAAATGTCACGATATGATTTTTAAGGTCAATATACGTACTATAAGCAAATTTATTATCCATAGAATGGTTTGTGAAAAATGATGTTCCGCGCATCGTTCTGTCGTTAATGTCTATATCAAACACCTTTTTCATCTTTTCTTCAAACAATTCTTTGGAAACAGGTTTGAAGATAGGATGATTTTTCAATAAAATGCGGTAGATTACATCCATATTCTCTGATTTTTCTTCGTCGGAAATCTCATGATTAATAAAGTCTTTGTCTTTCGCTTCTGATAGTGGAGCCAATTCGTATCCTATACTAAAAGACTTGAATTCAAAACGCAATTGACTTATATAATTATATCTAATTTTCTCAAGTTCCTCACTTGAGAATAAATCCGAAATATCTATCATATCTTTTTCTTTTTCGTTATTATCATTTGTTTCTGAGTCGTCAGCAGACTCTACCACGTCTTTTTTTGTGAGACAAAGAGAGTCATTTTGATTGTTGTATGGATTTTGGCTTTTCTCTGCACAACCAGAACCGATTAGCAGAAAGATTGCATATAAAACAAAATTTTTTTTCATCTTATTTCTCATTTATTATCGTTGGTTTGTTGTACTCTTGGTCGAATGGTCCCAAATGGATATGATTATTATGGTCGTCCCTGGCTTGCGATGAGAATGCTTCACGACCTCCTTTTCTGTTATTCCGTGTTCCAGTATACCTTGTCTTACATTTGAACTTAATTCCAGCTTTCAACAATGCAATATCTTTGGCTGATCTAACTTTGTCGGAATCGTCCTCTTCTTCACTATAGCAAAAATCCAAGGACATGCCATTCACATGAGTCTGACTTGGATAACCAGTAGCATGAATCTCAGCATTTCCTGTGCCTTTGAATTTGATATCGTAATCATCATTAGCACCCACCTCTGCCAATATACCAATCAGAATTGCAAATGTGTTCGGATCACTATAGAAACGAACGGTTTGGTTGGTATCTATCTGATAATATAGCTTCACACCCTCTTTGTTGAATTGGAAAAGTCCTCCTGTACATCCTTCGTCTATTCTGACCAATTCTATCGCATCTCCACATTTGGCATACCTGTAATTACCCACTGATGGCCTACCTTTGACAATTCGATCTCCGTTTGGCATGAAGTAAATAACTCTTCCGTCAACATTCTCAGGTATCTTTCCATCCTTAAATAGACTTGAGTATTCCCATGTTCTAATATTGTCTTTTTTGATTGTCTTCTCATCAGGAACTATTGCATTTTTCTTTTGTACACAATTCATTTTATACAGCCCATCATTTTTCACGATTGTTCTTCTGCAAATCTCCACACATGTTCCATCTTCTTTATGGTAATAGAAGATATAGTGAGTTGCTGTTTTCTCATCACATCCCTTAGGGATATGTTTTTCCACACGGCCGCCAAAGAAAGTATGGTAGGAAGGGACATCATCAGGACAGTCAATCTTATCCCACTCACAATTGTCTAATTCAAATATTTTATAGGTACATTTGTCGTCTTTTGTCTCATTTCCGTTTTTATCTTTTTTGATGCCGTCGAAGGCTAGTTTTCTTGCTGCCCAATCGTTATTACCTACTTGTTTACTGATTTTATTCACTTTCATATTGCCATTGCATAGCGAATGCATATTGCAATTCTTATAGTGGAAATAAGCCATAGATGCGACAACTGCCAATTCCAAATTGGAAGCGACTAAATCTCTGTTGTTTTCCAAGTCGCATTCAAAACCTTCTTTGTCCATGCCAAACACTTTCATTATCTTACCAACCTCTTTATACGTACCTTTACCAGTCAACTGGATAAGACCTCTTCCTCTATAGTTCCAACCGTCTTCTCCTCCTTCATTGCCATTTCTTGTTCCATAAGCAAGATTTGCTATTTCTCTTTGTTCCGCTTTATGGAAATCCTTACAATCTTGTTTGTCTTCAGGCAAATCATCATATATGCCATTTTTCTTCTTTTGTGAAATTCTACCATATTTTTTACATCTTTCCCACTTCCCTTTGAAATATGACAAATTAGGGTTGCCTATAAAAAGATTTTTTGCACTAAAATCCATGCTTTCTGTTTTGCCAGTCAAAGAAGAACTCTCTACATATACTTGTGCGAAAAAATGAGCTTTGATCCAACACGAATCCATGCCGAATCTACGCTGGTACTTGCAATATGTTTCTGCGACTGTCTTGATCGCATCTGAACTGGCATTGACAAACATCTTTTTCAATCTTTTCTCCAATTCTTTCGCCTCTTCATTGCATCTCGGACACTTGCATCCTTTCTGCTCCTTCTTCTCCTCCTTCTCCCAATCTTCTCCTACCACTACAGGAGCCAAATGGTTGTACGTATTGGCATATTCGTTGTCTTCTTTTTTTGAAACCAGTTTCAATTGGTAGTAATGGTTGCGGGCCTTGCTCCTCTTTTGGAATTCAGGATTCGATTTCTTCAATTCCTGTTCTTCGCTATCGACCAATGCCTTCAATTCTTCTGAGTTGAGGTTGTACAAGTCTCCAGGATGCGGCGGATAGGCAAATCTCTTATAGAAGTCGTCGATATATGCCCATCGTGATTTTTTCACAATGCCATAATCATCCGTCTCAACTACCATGAAGTAGAACATTCGTGGAAGTGACGACTTTTCAGAGGCCTCTTTTCCGGAGAATTTGAGATTGTCGAGTTCAGAGTCTTTGACTTCTTTTTTGATCTCTATTTTGATGTCGGCACTGTTGTCTTTGTTCAATGTGATGTGCTCGGCTTCGTAGACGACAGGATCCACGCCGTATTTGTTTTCATACACGCGCAACCTTAACTTCTCAAGTGTGTTTTTACTTTGATTCAACATCTGCAGATGGACATAAACCTCGTCGTCGTAACTCAATAATTCAACAATCTTTTTCCCATTCTTATCCGCGAAATATCCGTCAATAAACGGCTTGGTCTTTACCGTTAGGTTCGCTTTCGTTGAAAACAAACCATGACCGACTTTACTTATAGACAAACCTTTCACAATCTTCGATGGATAATCATTCACCACAAAAGTAATTATTAAATCCTGAATTCCATCAAAGGACACTGTATTTTTTGCGTTTGCAATGATATCTTTTTCAACATCTATGTTGTCGATATGGAAACTTCCTGCCTCATCGAGTTTTGTCTTGAACGACTGAATCGCTTTATTTTTACAAAATATTGATACTGTGATTTCCTTGTTGTTTTTCTTCTCATCTCCGCTCGTTTGTGCCCAAGCTGGCACAGAGGCGTTGATGCCGAACGTCATATTCCTGCCTATATAGCTGATTTTCTTTTTCTCCGAATCGCAAAACTCCCATTTCGAGAATGTGGCATCCTGAATTGTGAATGGCTGCGATTTACATTCTTTGCCGTTAAGAGTGGCTTTGACGATATAATTGCCTGGCTTGGTGGCAAGGAATATGCCTCGTTTCAGGCAGTCAGCATCCGCCCCTTCACATGTGTATACGACGTTGTTTCTCTCATCCCTGTATGTCGCATCGCCAAAGAGAAAGGATGGCTCTATTGTGTATCGCACACCCACGTATCTTTTGCCGTTGGTGGCTCCTAATCTTACTCCTGTGACTTCATTGCGTGAGATTTTCAATTTGTGGGTTATGACCCTTTCTTTATGGTTCTCTCCATTTACGGATTTGCCAGAGTCTCCCTTTCCTTCTTCATTCACCAAACTTTTATTCAATTCATCTAATACGACCACGTTTTTGTTTTCGGGATTCGCCGACTCTTCATCAAAATCTGTAAGGACATCCCCTTTCACTCCTCCGTTGGAGAGCAACGTGCCTTTCAGGTCGGCTTCAATTGTGTATACGCCTTCCTGCTTGAATTTGTACAGGATCATCTCGCCTTTAATGTCCTTCTCAAAAAGTTTGCCATCCTTTTTTACGTTCCATACGATTTTGTCAAGGTTTTCCGCTTTGCCGTCCTTTTGTTTGACAGTGAAAATCAAAGTGTCTCCCGGTCTTCTTAATGTGGTGTTCCCATTTGCTGAGCTTTTGGTCGCTCCAGGTATATATGCGTAAAGCACAGCCTCATTATATGAATGGACGAGAATGCTCTTTTCACTCATCGGAGTCTCTTCGATGGTTTCATCTGTCTTTTTGTATAGGGAAAATGTGATTCTATAATCCACTTCCGCGCTCGACGGGGTTAGTGTCAGACTGTGTCCGCCCTCGTCGAACTTATAGTCGCCATCTACGACACCTTCTCCGTTCTGCTTTGTGACCGAACATTTAAGCTGTTCAAAATCAGGATTGTAATCCAACTTGAATTCAGGTGTGAATACGGCGGAAACTCCTTGCTTGACATATACAGTGTCAGTGTCGGAAATAGCTTTTTTATCCCCAGCCTTTTTGATGTCTGTGATGCTGTTTCCATTGACGATTTCCAGCTCGACAGCACATTTTTTGTACATCGGGATTTTATTTTTGCCCTCCAATGGCTTTTGGATATCTATTTTGTTATATCCCACTATTGTTTTATTGCCATCAAGAATTCCGTCAGAACCGCCTTCGATGATATATTTTCCAGGCTCGTTGAGAATTATTTTGAAAGGTGGACACACCTGTTTGAATGTCATCAGACTGTTGAGATACTTGGCTTTTACTGTCTTTGCTTTCTTTCCTGTTCCTTCTGTCTTTTCTCCTTCTTTTGTGGTGGTCACAACCCAGTTGACATGTTTGGGAGCGACCAGTTCATTTGCATAGTTTGAATCACTAAAGGCATGGATGATTATCTCCTCTCCGGCTCTGAATGTCTGTGGGGAAACGGAGACGGCATTGACTCCGGATGTTTTCTGAGGAGTGTCTTCTTTTGGTGGAGTATTATACGACACTTCCATCGCCAAAGGGAAATTGCTGAGTGTCTCTATCTTGAATTCAGCTAACTCTGGTGCGGATACGGATTGTACTTGTCCTGGATATATACATTTTATCTCTCCCTGATAAACAGGACATTTCATAACGCTCTTTTCTACGATGACATTTTGGTCGCCATGCTGCACTGTCGTTTTTGTTTTCCAGATTCCATTTGCATAAACACATGTAGGAGGAACTTGCGTATTTTTAGAGCAAGTTACAAACGGAGCTGATGGAATCATGAAAGTGACATCCTTATCCGTCACAACTGGTTTGTTCTGAGCTGTTACCTTTTGGTTTGAAATCGCCATTATCTGACATGGTGCGCTTCCATACTGACATTTGAAGATTGCACCGTCCACCACATACTGCTGTCCTTCTTTTACACCCGTTGCCATACCTGTCTGTTATTTCCTGTTTACAATCAAACAATAAATTCTCTTAAAATCACTGTCTGCTAATTCTGCTGTAGCTTTCAAATCTATCTTTTCTATGAGTCCGGAGTCGTCGGTCTGACATACCCCTTTCAGATTAATGGTCAAACCATCGGTCTGTGTCTCGTCCATGCACAATGTCTCTGCGATCGCAGTCATGTCTGAGGCTTCTCTGTTCAGACTTCCGACTATATCAATTTTTCTTTTGCCTTCTGTCTCCGATACAGTCAACACTTCGATCAACACGGTTCTCGCATTCCCCAAAATGGCAGGAAAAATTTGATTTCTAACTAGTTGATTATTCTCTCCGTAATCAAACCAATAGCCATAGAAGAAGCGGTTGTATAGCAAATCGTTTTCGACGGAATGCATATACTTCACTTCATCTTTTATTACAGAATCAATCTGTTTTGTCCACCCTTTTATCGTCGACTCCACATCCCCGTCGTCGCTGACAAAATAGTTGTCGAGATATATTTTTGTGTATTCCCAATTCTTTAGAATCTCATCTCTGTTCACCACTTTTATAATTCTGCCATCCGCTGATAGTTGCAAATCAAGTTTGTTTAATGCTTCACCTGATTTGATGAAATAATGGTCGATGGGGTTTTGTGGAAACGCTTTTCCATCTTTCTTCACGTTGCTTCTCTCCACTTTGGCTATTATCTCCTGTGGCTGGCTATTGTCGACGGTGACGGTCAAATCTTCCGTATATACTACGACTTGGGTCTCCTCGTGTTGCGCGTCCATGAGTTCGATGCGTTTCGCCACGGAATATTCCTTTGCCGATGTGTCTGTTTTCAACTCAATTTTCATGTCGTGTTCACTAAAAAATTAAAACAGATTGACTTTACCCTTAGCCTGTGTGTCAACATCACCTCCAGTGGAGAGGACAAGATTCTCTTTCGAACTGTCGATTCCTACCTTCTTTGAAGTAACCTCAATTTCGGTTTCTGTCTGTAAAGAGAGTGTGTCAGCATTATGCTTGGAATTTTCAGAAGCCGACGTCGATATGTTTTTAGCAGTCGCTGATATATCCTCTCCTGCCATAAAAGTGATATTCTCATCCGAATATGAACTCAGACTCTTGCCTGCGTTTAAGACGATGTCGTCTCCAGCGTTTATAGACACCGTTTGCGATGCATCGATGGTGACATTGTTGGCGAGCAAAGAGATGGTTTCCCCTGCCGACACCTGTATATTTTTGCCTTTCGTATCAAATTTGATGACGTTGCCGTTTTTGTCGGAGATGGTGATTCCCCAATCGTTGTCGTCGTCCTCAAACACTATCTGATGACCGCTCTTGGTAAGGATGCTTTTTGTGGTATTGCCTGAGCCTCCACCTTTTCCATTGCTTCCGCTGAACACACTGCCTGTGACGTAGGGGCGATTAGGATCTCCATATTCAAAACCGACCATCACCTGATCTCCCACTTCCGGAACGAACACCATTCCACGGTTTGTCATGCCGCTACCTCCCGCATCAGGTGTCTGCACACGGATCCAGTTGGTGCACTTGCCGGATCTTTTCTGCCAGTCGAACTGCACCTGCACTCGCCCCATTCCCTTGGGGTCGCTGTTGCTGCTCACCACCGCCATCTCCGGATATGCCTTGACGCTGCCTGTGTGTCGCTGGGTGATAAATTCTCTGTTTGCCGGAGTGCCGACGAAATGGTTGCTGTAGTTGCCGGACTTGTCCACCTTATGGACTATCTCCACCACACGGTATCTGCCCAACGAAGGCACGTTCATCCTGCTTGGGAATATTATCTCCACTATTCCTCCCAACACCACCTGGCATGTGCGTGTCTGACCCTCCACACTCAGCATCGAGCCTCCGACAGTCCTGCTCTTTCTATCTGCCAACGTCTTTAGGTCGGTGTCGGATGTCACTGGCGACGCGCTTGCCACCAGCTCCTGGTCGTCATACAGCCGGTCGGCTCGTTTTTTGATGTCTGAAAGAAGTCCGGCTCCTGAGTCTTTCGTTCCCTCCACACTCACCTGCCTGTCGGACTCATGGATATACTCGTATGCCGAGACGTTGCTGGGAACCGCTGATGCACGTGTGCAGAGGCTGAACACGTCGTGGTCGAAGGTCAACGCCACCTCAGGCGACTTCTTTGGCTGTCCGAAAACCAGAGTTTTTCCGTCGTAGAAAAACATCTCGTTGTATGTGCTCGAGAGTCTGTTGAGAAATTCAAACACACTCTCCTGATATCGCATCACGTATGGGATGACACCGTTGAAGTTCGGATCACACTCCAGTGAGATGCCTGAATTTTGTGTCACCTGCGACACGATTGTCTTTAGCTGGCTGTCGACAAACGAATCCATGCCACGTGATCCGTTCAGCTTCACGATTCCGCCCTCACCGATGATATGGACGCGGTTGCTCCTGTGGTTCATCAGATAGAAGTCCGGCTCGCTTTCCCACGCGTCTATACGGACATCAGTCACCCATCCTGAAAATTCGTACGGTGTGCCAGACTCTCGGTGTTCGAACGTGATCAACGCACGTGCTCCTATACGACTCATTAGTTTCTGCGGGGTCTGTTGCCACATCTCGTCCTGTGACATGAACTCACACACCACTTCGAAACGGTGGCATGAATTCATACTCTGCTCCAAGACCAGTGACTCAAAAGGTATATTTTCCCCGTCGAGCAACACTTTCGGTTGTACGGGATTTAAATTCTGTGACATTTAATTATTTTTCTATTTTTATATTGTTCTAACCCTGAAAAACAGTCAAACAATTCATTGGCTATTTAGAAACCGTTTACGCTTTGATTGCCAAATTTGCTATGTGATTGATTTTGCTATAAAACAAAAATTTATTTATTGACTGCTCGTTCTTGCGAACTCGCAGAAGAGAAGGGAATAAGGGCATTCGCCCTTTGGAATCCTCAACTCAACAACCAAAATTTAAACAAGTTATTAATCAACAATAAAAGGAGAAGGCCTAAACAAGCCCTCTCCTCAGTTTTCATTAAGCCTTTGGCCAATTCTCCTCATATTCCGCTCCGCCAATCTTAATGATCTGGGCAGAAATAGTGATAGTGATCGACATTGGGGCAGTACCGACGATATCGATGCCCTCGGCAAACTCGATGATGTAGGCGTTCTCGAAAGTAAGCTCCTTCATCATGCCCTCCTCGTCTCCTTTCTTAAACACAACGCTTCCGTTGAACGGCTTAAACTGGTTGACCATTGTCTCCAAAATGGTTGTGTCCTCAGTCGACTCAACTCTGACTGTGATTTTGCCTCCGTAAATGTTGGATGATGGACGTCCTTTTGAATCAACGTCACGCTTTAAAGAATAATTACACTCGAGCACATCGTACTCTTTTCCGCCTAGATTCAAAGATGATCTAAATGCCATAACTTTAACTTTTAATTAATAATAAAAATAACTAAACATACGAAACTTTCGCAAAAAACTAATCCTGTCATACAAGTAGTTTTCCCCTGTTACCGTAATTGTTTGATGCAAAATTAATAGTCGTATACATATTATCAAATAAATAAGACGCAATATTTTCTTTATTTTAAGGAATTTTAACATTAAACATATAAAAATATTTCGCAGCAGGTCATTCCGTCGACTTGCATGGCATTTATAACAAAAAAGCAGGAGAATCGACCGACTCTCCTGCTTACATATTTCACTAAAATTTTGCTTAGAACTTCATCACAAGCGCTAGTCCATTTCCTCTAGCCTCCATGTCGAACTCTGGTTTCCAGCTAGTCTCAGCTGGAGTTTCAGCTGGGATTTCTGTTGGATCAACATTATATCTGTTGACAATCTCGTTCACCTTCTTGTGTGCTCTCTTCTCCTTGATGATTCCCCATACGAGCAGTGCGGCTCCAGAGGCATAGCATCCGATCATAGGATACAACGTCGTCTTCTTATAATCTTTTGCCTTATCCATATCAGATTTGAATGAAGAGTTGTAGAAAAGAGTATTGAAATTATTATCTCTATTGTCTACGCTATCAAAAGATTTGTACGCATTGTAAGCAGCATTAGCCTCTTTCTCTGCATCGTTTAATCCAGTTTGTGCATTTTCCAAACTTGCTTGAGCGTTTGTCAAACTTGTTTGTGCAGCATCAAATTCTTTTTTGGCATTTAGGTACTCCTCTGCAGTTTCTTTGTATTTCTCTTCTATTTTTTCAAAATTACTTTTTGCAGTATTGAACTCACTAGTTGCATTATCTACTGCATAATTTGCATTATTCAAAATACCCTCTGCCTCAATTCTCTTTGCATCAGCAGCATTATATGTTGCATAAAGATCATTTACCTTCTCCGCATATTTTGCGTTAGCCTCAGCCACGTGGTTTTCGTAAGCAGATTTCTTGTCATCGTAATCCTTCGACGCCCAGATATATTGAGCAGTCCAAAGTCCTCCGCCTACAATCAAAGCTCCACCTGTGATGATCATCGCTCTGCCGACACGCTCGCTCTTGTGGGCACGTGTGAAATCAGTCCAATCCTTGCCTAGGACAGCGTGAGCCTGCTCCTCAGAGATGCTTCTACCCCACTTCAACAAACCTGATTTCTCTTTTCTTGCATACTCCAAAAAATCATTTGAAATAGGCATTGTGTCGCCTAATGCTACCGAGTCGACGGGAGTTTCTGCGACAACAGGAGCTTCTACTTGCGACTCTCCGACTGGAGTGGAGAAAGAGATCACCTCCTTCTGACCGTTTTCATACTTAAGCATAAGGACATCCGTTTTTTTCTCCACGAATGTAGGACCATCCTGGTTCTTCCACTGCTTGTACTTAACTTTGTTTGTGCTGACTTCCAATATTTTACATTGGATTTCTTCTCCGTCGCGCTTCACTATAACATCTTGCGCGATTGCCGATACGACTGACGCCATCGACACTAGGACTAAAAATAGTCGTTTCATTGTTTTTTAAATTTCCCCGATTCCGTAAGGATTATACACAATTACATTATACAAACGTCGGAATCTTACTCATTTATAGTGATTTACCATAGTTAAAAATTTGACTAAACGAGTAAACGTTCGTAGGATTTAAATATCGTCCGCAAAAATAATTATTTTTCGGAAATAATAACAGATAGCACAAAAATAAAATTATGAACATCTTAATAACAAAAACGCATATAACTTTAACAAAAAGTTCGACAAGAGCAATACAAAAGACGAGAGAATCTAAAGACCCTCCCGTCTACCCAATTTCAACATCTCAGCGGAAATTCTATTGTAAATACGTGATTTTTTCCGCTAACACAAATTCTACACACAAAAAAGCGAGAAGATTTTCATCCTCTCGCTTTGTCTATAAGTTCAAAGTTTTAGATCATAGAACTCTGCTCTAACCTCAAAGCCCTAACCTCTAACCCTTAACTCTCATTATTTCTTGCAACCTGGGCACCAAGGCTGTAACTGCTTGAAGAAGTCGTTACCCTTGTCGTCTACCAAGATGAATGCTGGGAAGTTCTCAACCTCAATCTTCCAGATTGCCTCCATTCCTAGTTCTGGATACTCTACGCACTCAATGCTCTTGATATTGTTCTGAGCAAGGATTGCTGCAGGTCCACCGATTGAACCAAGATAGAATCCGCCGTGTTTCTTACATGCATCTGTGACTGCCTGGCTACGGTTACCCTTTGCTAGCATGATCATGCTGCCTCCGTGATCCTGGAACTCATCTACGTATGGGTCCATACGTCCTGCTGTTGTTGGTCCCATAGATCCACATGGCATTCCTTCTGGTGTCTTAGCAGGTCCAGCATAGTAGATTGGATGATCCTTGATGTACTGAGGCAAATCCTCACCAGCATCAAGTTTTGCCTTTAGCTTAGCATGCGCAATATCACGACCTACGATGATTGTTCCGTTCAAAGACAAACGAGTCGCAACTGGATACTTAGAAAGGATCTTGCAAACCTCGCTCATTGGCTGGTTAAGGTCGATCTTAACAGCGTCGCCCTCACCTGCGCTTCTCAACGACTCTGGAATCAACTCGTATGGTTTGTCGTCCATCTTCTCGATCCAAATACCGTCCTTGTTGATCTTACACTTGATATTACGGTCGGCCGAACATGATACTCCAAGACCGATTGGGCATGATGCTCCGTGGCGTGGAAGACGGATGATACGAACGTCATGAGCCATATACTTACCACCGAACTGTGCTCCAAGGCCAATCTTATGAGCCTCCTCAAGAATCTCCTTCTCTAGCTCCACATCACGGAACGCGCGTCCTGTCTCATCTCCTGTTGTTGGAAGAGAGTCATAGTAGTGTGTCGACGCTAGTTTAACTGTAAGCAGGTTCTTCTCCGCACTTGTTCCACCGATCACGAATGCGATGTGGTATGGAGGACAAGCAGCTGTACCAAGGCTCTTCATCTTCTCAATCAAGAATGGAATCAAAGTACCACGGTTCTGGATTCTTGCTTTTGTCTCCTGATATAGATATGTCTTGTTGGCAGAACCACCACCCTTAGTCACACAAAGGAACTTATATTCCATACCCTCTGTTGCCTCGATATCGATCTGAGCTGGAAGGTTGCACTTTGTGTTGACCTCGTCGAACATGTTAAGCGGAGCATTCTGAGAATAACGTAGGTTCTCCTCTGTGTATGTCTTGTAAACACCCTTAGATAGAGCCTCCTCGTCGCAGAATCCCGTCCAAACCTGCTGTCCCTTCTCACCGTGGATGATTGCAGTACCTGTATCCTGGCACAATGGAAGTTTTCCCTTTGCTGCCACCTCTGCATTGCGAAGGAATGTCAAAGCAACATACTTGTCATTCTCTGAAGCCTCTGGGTCGTTAAGAATCTTAGCAACCTGCTCGTTGTGCGAACGACGTAGCATAAATGAAACATCACGGAATGCAGCGTTCGACATTGCAGTCAAAGCCTCTGGAGTGACCTTTAGAATCTGATGTCCCTCAAATTCGCTTACTGATACACCCTCTTTTGTAAGCAAGTAGTATTCTGTGTCGTCCTTGCCCAACTGGAACATAGGAGCGTACTTAAACTCTGGTGCTTTAGCCATAATTTATTTTAGTTTTAATGGTAGACGGAATTATCACCGTCTACATATTTATTTATCGATTTCATTGCAGCGACGCGAATATTCCCGTCGCCACGGATGTTTTCTCAATTACCAAGCAAGCGCTGATGCTCCAAGAATAGCAGCGTCGCCATCCTTAAGCTGAGATGTCAACACTTTGATTTTGCCACGGAATGTTGGCATCAAGTTGGCATCCATTGTTGCCTTCAAATCGTCGATGAAAAGATCCGCGCTCTTCACTGGTCCACCGAACATAACAATTGCCTCTGGAGAAGAGAACTTAACGAAGTCTGCGAATGCCTCACCAAGGATGACACCCACGCTCTTCATCACCTCCTTACCAATCTTGTCGCCTTTGCGAGCCGCGTTGCAAACATCAAGACCTGTGATCTTGTCAAGAGGAATTTCACGAAGAACAGATGGCTCGTTTGAAGCCTGAAGAAGTTCCTGTGCAGAACGGATAATACCTGTAGCAGAAGTATATGTCTCAAGACATCCTTTCTGTCCACAACCACACTGGCGTCCACCACGACGAACGATCACGTGGCCAAGCTCTCCGGCATTTCCGTCGTGACCATAAACAAGCTTTCCATTGCAGACGATGCCCGATCCGACACCCGTACCAAGAGTGATCATGATGAAATCCTTCATTCCCTTTGCTGCTCCATACATCATCTCACCGATTGTCGCAGCATTGGCATCATTAGTAAGAGTGCAAGGCACACCAAACTTGTTTGTAAGGATCTTGGCAAACTCAATAGTGCCTTTCCAAGGAAGGTTGGCAGCATTTTCGATATTGCCAGTATAGTAGTTTGCGTTAGGAGCGCCCACACCGATACCTTTGATTTTGTCAATTCCACCGTTCTCTGCAATAAGCTTTGAAAGAGCAGAATGAAGCTCGTTGATATACGCGTCAAGATCAGCTCCAAACTGCTGAGTCTTGATAGAACTACTTGCGATCACTTTACCGTTAGCGTCTACAATTCCGAACGCTGTGTTCGTACCACCTACGTCAATTCCCACAACGTAAGGCTTTACCATATCTGTCATAATATATTTTGTTTTTTATTTATTTCAATTTTGTAGCAAAGTTAGCACTATTTGCGAATTGTGCAACCCTTAAATCCATACCACATCAAATAAACATAGCAGACAATTGGCAACGCGAATGCCATGTGCACTCCTATATTATCCGCCAAAAGTCCCTGCAACGGTGGAACCACCGCTCCTCCAAGAATCATCATCACCAATAGAGACGATCCCTGAGCTGTATGCTCTCCCAATTCTCTGATGGCCAGTGTGAACACATTTGAGAACATAATGGAGTTGAACAAACCGACTGCCAAAATGCACCACAACGACAACATTCCGTCAAACACCAACATCGCCACCAAAAGAGCAATATTGATTGTAGCAAAAATGCCCAAAGTGCGAGACGGAA